>OGHZ01000646.1_pt1 | contig 22063 bp, 14 predicted proteins | sample 1571661 | NCBI WGS metagenome assembly OGHZ01 (sample SAMEA2582040, study PRJEB24529) | metagenome | biome: Human gut stool | place: China | collected 2011 | reverse complement strand
GAAGAGTAAAGGAACCACATGCCCATGTATGTTGGGTACACTCCGAACTGAAGAAGCAGGGATTCAAACTGCAACAATGCTTCTTTGGCGAGCACCTGCTGCCTCTTTATCCTGACAAAAGGGTCTTTGTTGTTGAGAGTGAGAAAACAGCCATCATCGCAGCACATTTCATTACCGATGGGTTATGGATCGCCACGGGAGGTAAGAATGGATGTTTCAATGCACAAGCAGTTAAGGTTCTCGCTGGCAGAGATGTGATTCTGATGCCCGACCTTGGAGCGACCATAGAGTGGCAGGAGAAAGTTTCCATGCTTCGTCCTATATGCCGCAGTATCTGCGTCAGCTCCGTACTTGAAGATGTGGCAACTGATGAGCAGCGCAAGCAAGGGCTTGACATTGCAGACTTCCTATTGATGAAAGATACTCCGCAGATGATACTGCAACGGATGATTGACAAGAATCCTGTATTGCAAAGGCTCATTGACGAACTGGATTTGGTTCTGGTGGATGAATCCTAATGGGCAGGAAAATCCTTCGGGGGAAAGGCTTTATAAAATGCCGTAGCTTATTAGGGCATTTTCTTCTCTTCCACTCTTGATGTGGCAGAATGAAAAAGTCCCCATAAGTTCTTGAAGATACCTGCTACACAAATAGCGGTATTGTGATAACGGCATTTTATAGAATAATCGTTTAACTAACAAACAATCAAAATGAGTAATATTCAATATGCAGTATGCCACCTCCAGCGTGGCAGTGGCAGTGACAGCGGTATGTCGTGCCACATAGAGAGAAAGGATGCAAAGGGTAAAACATATGTGCCGGAGAATGCCGATGCTAAGCGGACACATCTGAACAGGGAACTTATAAAATTTCCGCAAGGAGTTGCCAACAGGACCGAGGCTATTCAGTATCGTATAGACCATGCAGGTTTACATCGCAAGGTCGGTAAGAATCAGACCAAGGCTATACGCATCATCTTGACTGGGACACACGAGCAGATGATGAAGCTTCAGCATGAAGGTAAACTTGACCAATGGATCAAGGCAAATCTGTCATGGCTAAAAGATACATTCGGTGAAGAGAATCTTGTGTCGTGTGTGCTGCACATGGACGAGAAGACACCCCACCTTCATGCCACCATCATACCCATCGTGACCACAGAACGTAAACGTAAGGAGCGTGAAGGTGACAAGAAATATGCAACCAAGAGCGGGCCACGATTATCCGCAGATGACGTGATGGCTCGTGGCAAACTGTTCCAATATCAGAACACCTATGCCATTGCTATGAAGCCATTCGGTTTGCAACGTGGTATCGTGGGCTCTACAGCTCGTCATAAGTCAAATGGCCAATACTATCGTGAGCAGATGTTGAAATACGAAGATGACATAGAGAGATTACATGCAGAAGTTGAAAAGGCACGTGAAGGACGTTCCAAGATATTGTCATTCTTCGGTACTGGAGAATTAGCCGAAGCAAAGAAACAACTCTCGGATAAGGACAAACAGATTGAAAATTTACAGCAACGTATAGCTCAATTAGAACAGGAACAGCAACATCTAAAGGAACTGCACAAGGCAGAACTAGCGAAATATCGCAATGGTTATATGGCAGAGATTGATAAGGCTATCAAACGGGCTGAAGTGGCAGAACGAAAGAACATTGCTCACGAAGCTATCATAGAAAAGCAGAAGCAGCGAATTGACACACTTGACAGAAAGGCTAATCCGCATCGATATCGCCTGTCATCGGGTGCAACACTTACCGGTATCCGCATGTCCCCTCGCCATTCAAACATACCAAGCCTTCGCATTCAAACTAAGGTGGAAAATGAGACCTTTGAGGATGCGAAGTATTTCGAGTGGTACAATCCTGTTATACAAAAGTATCTGAATGGCGAGCTTACCGAATATGAACTGGTCAATGAAATCTTTGAGCCGTTTGAGCAAGTGAGTCAGGTGCAGGCTCAATTACTCGGTGCCACATTTGAGATGCTTTCAGGTGGTCCAGCACAGACTCATGTTGGCACAGGCGGAGGTGGTTCATCATCCGATATGCCTTGGGGAGAGAGGAAGAAAGATAATAATACATCAAGAAGGAGATAATTATGAGAGTATCAATCAAGTTATGTTATCGCCCTTCAGCCATCAAGGGTAAGGATGGTACGCTTTATTACCAGATAATCATTAAGCGGACAACACACACTTATGCATCTGGTTATCGAATTTACCCCAATGAATGGGACAAACGACACGGCAGAATACTTGCCAATAGTAGATCGCTTATCAAAATAAAAAATCGTACCGATTGGGAGATGCAACAAATATATGCCATCGCCAAACGGCATATTGACAAAGGAACGCCTTTGGATTTTGGATGTATTATATCTGAATTTGAAGAATTCAATTGCCAGCAGTCATTCTCTGGCTTTCTGTTGTCTCAAGCTGAACGCTTGGTGGATATGGGACGTACACGAACAAGTGAGACATATATATCCGCCTTGCATAGTTTCATCAAATTCAATAACGATGAAGATATTATGCTCTATGAGATTACAGCAGAAGTAATGGAAGATTATGAACGCTACTTAAAGAACAGAAACCTGACCATGAACAGCATTTCCTTTTATATGCGGACGCTGAGTGCCAATAGCGCTGAAGCGGTACCATCGTAGCGTTGTAAGTGGTACCATCATAGCGCTGAGAGCGGTACCACCCGTATCACTTTAAGTGGTACCAAGAAGTCAGGTTTGCCTTGTCGATGCAAATGTATTTATTTTTTCTTTCTCTGCCTCATAGATTCGCCTTTTAATTCGATTTTATTAGCATTGGCCACCAATCTGTCCATAATGGCGTCCGCTAAAGTGGCATCACCGATATAGTCATACCATTTGGCTATCGGTAATTGTGAGGCAATGATGACTGACTTTCGTTCATATCTTTCTTCCAAGATTTGCAACAGTGCCAGTCTTGTATTCATATCCATAGGCTGTAGACCGAAGTCGTCAAGGATAATCAGATCATTCTTCTCCAATGAAGTTATCATCTTAAGGAATGAACCGTCAAGCTTGCTGATGGCTACCTTTTCAACGAAGCTGTTCATGTTCTGATAGACCGTTCTGTATCCCAGTATGCATGCCTGCCTTCCCAAGGCGCAAGCCAGAAAAGACTTTCCGCATCCGCATTTACCTTGTATAAGCAGGTTCTCATGCCTTCTGATGAAGGAACAATCCGAGAGTACCGCCAGGTCTTCTTTGGTGAAGTTACGGTCTGTTCCACAGATGACATCTTCCAACAAGGCGGTATATCTGAGCCTGCTGGTCTTGAGGTACATTTCGGTCTTACGGTCTCTTCTGTCCTGCAGTTCGGCTTCAACCATCCTTGCAATGGCAAGTTCCAAAGTTGGACGTGCCTGTACGGGAAGATTCATGATTGTTTCCAGTGAAGCTGCCATTCCCTTGAGCTTCATTTCCTTGAGTTGTATGATGGTTTCCTGTGTATTCATTTCGCTGCCATTATTTTATTGAACACTTCGGCTCCTCTTACATCATCGTTGAATGGAATATGGGAAGCCGCTTCCATATTTTCCACCTTGTCCAGATTCTTCACCAGGACGTTCTTTATCATCGTATAGGTAACGGAAGGACATTCATGGAGTCTTCTGCATGCCTTTTCAAGCCGTTCCCTGCCGTAGGTACGCCTCAAAGTCATAATTCCATGACATGAACCGTAACTTTGTTCAACGTGCCTGTTTTTCTTAAGGATGGATTCTACAGCTATTTTTGTATAAGGACCGACGGCTTCCGCCTCTTCCAGGAAGTAGGCTGCATTATATCCCTGTCCATGCCTGTATGCAAGGTGTTCGGGAGGCATATGTCCATCAGTCGTGGTATGACCGTTCGTCATCTTGCGGTTATGGGAAGCAACCCTTTTCTCACCTACGTATATCTCTACCGTATCTACATCCCAAACAACGATAACCTGCTGTCCTACATATTGATAAGGGACACTGTACTTGTGAAGACCTATCTGGATATGGTAGGAACCTGTCAGTTTCACTTCCTTGCGGTAACGGAAGCGGAAGGGTGTCCGGGGAAGTTCGCCAAGACTTGACTTCTCTTCACTCTCGAAGATATCCATGCGACTTCTGCCTGTAGTCCTTGAAGGCTTGCTGTTGAAGGCATCCATCAGACCGGATATTCTTTCGTTCATGCTTTCTATGGAATGGAACGTCTCGTCGTGAAGTTCCGCATAGACCGCATTGTACACTTTTCTGACCAGTCCTTCCACCGCCCCCTTGTCCCGTGGCTTGCGAACACGACAGGTTTCCAGCATTGTATCGTAATGGGCTGCCCATTCGATGGCCGCATCATTGAACACAGGTTCGTAGCGGTCATGCTTCTTTACCCATTGCTTCATATTGTCACTCTTGGCCTTACGGGGAGTTCCGCCATAGAAGCTGAAGGCATCAGACAGGCCGCTGAAGAAAAGTTCCATGGATGCATCATAAAGGGCTTTGGCATAGCCCAGACCACTGTATGGAAGGACACAGACCAATACTACAACGGAGGTCTTCTCGCCAGTCTTTGGATCTGTGAGCCAAAGTGAATCACCTGCAAAGTCTATCTGGAGTTCGGCACCGGGAAGATAGGTGTTGTGGTAGCTCAGGTTATGCGCATACTGATAATCACGGATGGCTTTCTTGAACTGTGTATATCCATAACCGTCAGGATGGTTCTCCAGATACTTCTCATGCAGGCGTTGGACAGTCAGATAGCGGTTGTGTGCAAGATCCGAGACATAATCCGGAACCAGTTCGTCCAGAAGTTTCCTTTGGGCAGACACACTGCATGGAGCGGATTTTACAGACTGGAGGAAGCTTTCGAGTTCCTCATTGTTCAGGCGACCGGCATCCTCATAGGAAAGTTTCATCTCATCGGCAGCTTTCTTGTACTTGGAAAGAACACCGCGTCCCATGTGGAGCTGTTCGCAAATGGTGCGTTGCGGGACATTGGCCGCAAGCAGTTGGAATGCACGTTTTAATTTCGGCATGGTTAAATTGGGGTTTGCCATATCTTCACGCTCTATATTTGGCACAAAGATACGAGGTTTATAAATGAGCAAACCCTACATTTTCTTGGTACCGCTTCGAGCGATATGGATGGTACCACTTCAAGCGCTACAATGGTACCGCTTCGAGTGATACGATGGTACCGCTTACTCCGCTATGATGGTACCGCTTCGCCGATACTATCAGCTGAGAACAGTGCTTAACAAAGCGGTGAAGTTACACCTGGTTGAGTCAATTACTCCGTTCCAAAGCGTATATACGGGTATTGCCCAGACGGTAAAAAGAGCAATAGATATTGATGCCATCAAAAAAATCAAGGATTTGGATTTGAGGCTATATCCGCATCTATCATATGCAAGGGATATTTTTTTGTTGAGTCTTGGCCTCAGAGGAATGTCATTCATTGATATGGCATACCTGACTTATGACAATCTTCGAGGTGGGCACCTGACATATTATCGCAGGAAAACTGGTGGACGATTGGATATTCGTTGGGAACAGCAAATGCAGACTATCATCGACAAATATCCCAAAGATACCAAATACTTGTTGCCCATACTCACAAATGATGCTGATGACAGGCAAACTTACAAGAAACTATCCAAACGTATCAATCGTCATTTACGGCTGGTTGGAGAAATGGCTCAGTTGTCGATACCCTTGACTTTGTATGTGGCTCGTCACAGTTGGGCAAGTATAGCCAAGCAGAAGCAGATTCCGATTAGCGTAATCAGTGATGCCCTCGGCCATGACTCCGAAAAGACTACACTTATATACCTTTCTACACTTGATACTTCAGCGGTAGATAATGCCAATAGTGAGATTTTGGCTGCATTGGGGGAATGGTAATATTCTTATCCTGAATATCGGTACAAAAAATGTATATTTAAAATCAAAAGTAGAGAACAAATCTATATTGTTTTTGTTGAATAGTTCTATAAAATGGAATCAGCTCCGGCCTCTGAGGGTCATTAGTGTGTGGGGAATGAACCCCTCGTTTGTTTTTCACTGCGAATGCATTCATTGAACAAATTACCAACAAGGGGAGTTGTAATTTATGTCAGCAACTACAAAACAAACGTATATTCTTTAGTCGCAATCTTGATCAGAGACGCTTCTACAGAACTGTCTCTTCGGGCTTTCGCTGATTCCATTATTTTGTTTTATTCGTATGGTGAATGGTATTCTTTCTTTGAAATTAACTCGGAAAGCCCGTAGGACTTATTCCAATTAAAGAACCATCTTTTTGTCTTATCATATATTTTCAGTTTTTGGTAAGCAGTCTGTTCTCTATAACCAAATAGTTTAACCAATATATTCTTCTTGTCTGTTTTACTGATATATGGACAAACTATGGTGTCAAAAAACAGCATTGCGTTATCTGCATGTAATAATGCATTGTTCTCTGTTACACGTCGAAAAATTTCAGAAACGAGTTTTGCTCGCAAATTATCAAAATTGACATCTTTGTCCATAATATATAAGAGAGTGCAAATTTGAAAATAATTTAGATTCCTAAAATTTTCATCACTATCTTCTGCAATATTGAAGAACTTAACTATTTGCGGTCGGGGAATTGGTGTATTCATTAGGCGACTCAAACACAAAAGTAGATTAAGTACTTCAAGATTTGTTTCGCTATCCTTACGCTTGGTTTCGTAAATATCTAAACAACGCTTTATTTCTCTTAAAATTCGAGACTCTACTTCAGATATGATTGTTTTATCTGTACATCTTTTTGCCCAACGATGTATATATTCCAATATCCTACACATCTTAATGGAAGCTGACGCACTCATATCTAAAGAGAAAACATAGAAAGATATTTCAGAGTACATTAGCAACAAACCTAAAGAGGCATTTGGACAATGTTTACACTTCAACTCATCTCCAATTTGGGAAATAAGCAATGAAAGAAAATAACGATTGAGAGTACCATACTTCTGATTATACTTGTGAGTTAGTGAACGGAACCCATTCACAACAGAAGTAAATGCCTTCATTTCATTTTTCACGATGTGCATATATGCACCATTATCATCCTTAGATAACCAATTATTTTTAATTTTGGCTATTAAGGTATTGATTTCATATTTTGCATCTGATACATTTGAAACGAAAGGACGCTCTATAAATTCAAGTTTACTTTCATTTATGAAGAGCTTATAATATTGAAGTTCCTCTTTATAAACTTCTAAAATCCCATTAAGGACTTCGCTGTTATTAGCATATATATAATGGTCATCTACATATCGTCTAATTTCATAATCACGTCCCAACTTTAAAGACGCATATTTCTGTTTTAAACGATTGAGCACATTTACATCAATACGTTGGAAAATGATTTCTGCAAAAATTCGTGAGATTTCTGGGCCGACAATAATACCATTGGTCTCATTGTAATTGGAGTATTGCATCAATTTATCAAACTCATTTTCGAAAGTTTCTTTTCCAATCAATTCTTTTGCCTGTTCTTTTCCTTTTACAGCCCACGTAATTGTGTGAGTATAAATATGATAAAAGCAACTAGCAATGTCCATCTTCAATAAGTGAGTATATTTCTGCTCAAGGCGAAGATAGTCACCACTATTAAAAAATTTATACATCATATCATATCGTTTATAACTAAAATATGAACGATAATATTTTTCTATTTCATCATCTAATACCTCAACACGCTTTTCGCATTCTTGTAGTTCTTCGGGGTTGGTATCTTCTGTTTTGAATACGCATTGTGCACGATTAGCAATATGACGAATGGAAAAAGGACTATTGTTGCAAAGGGACAACATGTAGTAATCATGTTTTTCATAAAAATCGACCCATCGCAATTGAATGACAGGATGCATCAAACTGAGTTTACGACTTTTATCACCAGAATATCTACGTACATAATAATCAAATGGAATTGTCCATTTTAAATTAATCATTGAGAAGGATTCTTCAAATATCTGTTTTAGACTTTCATCTTGTACATTTTGGTAGAATCCCTCATTGTCCAACATCAGTGGTAACTCATATGGCAACACCTCTGTTAAAAGAGCCCTGTATTTATTATTTAAATTTATATCTTTACTCATAACCAACAGTCTGTTATATCTGCAAGCATTACAGAGGTGAAAAAATGATTAACATGATGCTCAAATCCAAAAACAAAGGAATATTTTGTTAATTCTATCCGTTGAGCATCAGACATTCGAACTTTTAAACGAGAGCCTAAACGACCTGTCCTACAATGCAATATCTTTTGATAGTATCTATCAAGCTCATATAAACTGATTATGCATGTTGCCATTCTGTAGTTGAAAAAGATTCCAACCTTTACAGGAAGTAAAGTTATAGGGCTATAAAGTGTAAAGTTTCCCGTTAAGAACTTTACCCTGTTCTTAAGTTTTTCAAAATCTCCATCCTTTGCAAAACGCACAAAACTCTTTGTTATGCGAGTCTTTATCACATTTATTTTCTTTTCGGCAATCACAACTTCAATATCAGTCTTCCCCTTAGGTAAGAATGTATAACCAAGATATGTCAATTTATTGTTTTGTTGTGAGTTGGTCCATTTATAAGATTTTGTTTCATTTAGTTGTAAACCAAGCTGAGAAAACATATATGGTGCATTATTCCATACCTTTTCTTGTGATGCCTTGTCACTACAGAATATAATGATGTCATCTACAAATCGTGCATAATAAAAAACGCCATCCATTCTTCGGAATTCGAGGTCTATATATTTCAGGTAAAGTTCTGACATTACGGAACTAATGCTTAAACCACGTGGAAGACCACCTTCTGATGAAATTACAGGATGGGAAAAAAGATTTGCAAGTAAGCTTATTGATTGATAATTCAATCTTCCATCTTCTTGAAAACGTACTATGAGACGAGTGCGATCAATAGATTCAAAAAAACTACGTACATCAAGACGCACAATCCATTTTGGAGATTCGTCCTTAAGTAACGATACCATTTGTTTTACAATTTGATTGCGATTGGCTTGTTCTACTCCATATATACGTTTTATGTTATTGTATAATTTGCGCAACACTAGGTCTTGACAAAGGTATTCTATAGACCCTTTTGATTGGTCATTAAGATACAAGTCTTTTAAAGTTCTTATTTTAAATTGATAAATACCGCTGTCTATACTATTACCTATACACAATTCAATCTCATGGACAAGTGTGTCCTTGTCCAGTCCACTATTCCTGCGTTCTGTTTGGGTTGTGCAAGAATATAAATTAAGCGGAGAGAATGATTGTGAATACATAATACCCTCTTTTATTAAGAATTCTGATACTATAATTAATCAATTATAATCCACACTCCATCATTATCCTTACCTTCACGCTTTAAAACTCCTACTTTTTTCATCAAAGAAAGATCACGTTCTATTGTACGTGTAGTCACCGACAAAGTCACCGACATTTGTTTTGCTGAAATCGTCGGTAATTCTTTTATAAGATTGAGTATTTTCTGTTGACGTTCAGTAAGTTTCGTCTCCGACATGTCACCGACAAAGTCTCCGACATTTTGATTGTCGGACGATGCAAAAATAATAGTCTGAAATTGTGTTGGCGTGGACTTGAACACAGGCTTTAACTCATCTTTGTATCCATCCAAAGCTTGAGTTTCATTGCATATACGAGTGAGACCACTTCCTCGTTTCTCCATGTAATCAAGTTGAGCCATTACATTTGCAAGTATCGGATTTCGTCTTTCCGAAGAAACGTCTGCAATATCAAGGTCCTGAATAAGCATCCCATTGTACATTCCACCTGGAGAAGTAACAGCCAAACGGTCGTCATAAATATCAAGATGGACTTCACCGCCCATAACAGTATAGTCACGATGGATAAAATGATTGACCATTGCTTCGAGAACGGCACGTTCTGCATATTCTGGTTTGTTTTTACGTCCGTTTGGTAACTTTTCCCAACCTTTCTTCGTGTTTGATTTTACGAAGTTCATAGCCTCACGTAGCAACATTAATACATTCCCTGTAAACTCTGCATCATTGATTGCATCACCTTTTGTCTTTCCATCCCATCTGGTACAATACAAACGAGACTGCCACAATGGACAATCATCTGCAAACAATGCTCCAGCATGAGTAAGAGTTCCTGTATTCGTAACGAGACCAAAAGAGAGAAGATATTTCTTATTCCATTCTTGACTTGTACGGGTTTTGAACGTGTTAGCTAAGATAGTGAATGCATAATCTTCTGCATTATAATCAGTGTGAAGCGAGTCATATGTTTTATTTGAACCCTTCAACACCAAACGGAGCATCTGTTCTGCAGTCGCCGGCAAACTCTCTTCACCTACACGAACAAAAGCTATACGTTGCCCATCACCAACATAATAGTAGGGAGTATAGCTGCCCGTATTAATTTTCAATTGCAATATATCAAGATTGTCTATTCGATGTGGAATCATTTCAACATCAGGCAATGGATCCATGTAGTCACGTATCTTACTGCTGATAGTTTCGCAAACGTATTGTACATTATCTAAGCCTTTAAGAATACCATCATCATCAACACCAAAGAAAAGAGAACCGCCCAATCCGTTAGCAAAAGCACTTACACTTTTCAACCAACTTTTAGGCTTCTTTTCTTCAAGCATCAACTTAAAATCGTATGCGGTACATTCAGCTATCAAATTTTCTAATTCCATATATGATATAGTCAATCGTTATATTGCTAAGATTTCCATACTATTATTTGCAAAAGTACTAAAGAATAATCAAAATAAAGAAGATTCAGACGAAATAACGTTAAAACAGCACACAAATAGCTTGTGATCCTTATTTTTCAAATAACAAAGAGATGAAATAAATAGAGATGATAACATCTGGTATAAGTTTTCGATAGAATGACTTGGATTGTTTTAGACGTAATTGAAACTATAAAGATCTATTCAAAACAAACAAGCATGGGGCTCTCTCATTATGAGAATCCCAAGAAATAAAGATTGCTAACAGTCAGTCAAATACAATGATTCGGTTAGTATTTGGTTCATGCAAATAATGAAAGCTATATAGACTACACCTATAACAAACATAGCTTAAATCGTTTACATAGACCGATTTCCCGACCAAAAATGAGATTATTTGCAATAAAAGCAGTACTTTTGCAATGAATTGGGATTCTCATAATGAGAGATTCCCAAGAAAACCATGCAAATCATTGATAATATACATCGGGTTCTTAAGGAGGATTTGGAAGAGACAATCCTAAGTGGAAGCAAAGTTTCCATAGCTGCATCGTGTTTTTCAATTTACGCTTTCGATGAACTGAAAGCACAATTGAAGGACATTGACGAATTGCGATTCATCTTTACTTCGCCAACCTTTGTTACAGAAAAAGCCAATAAGCAGAAACGTGAGTTTTATATTCCTCGCTTAAATCGTGAACGAAATCTTTATGGTTCTGAGTTTGAGGTAAAGCTTCGTAATGAACTCTCGCAACGTGCTATTGCAAAAGAGTGTGCTGAATGGATTAAGCAAAAGGCTTGTTTCAAATCCAATCGTACAAATGAAAATATGATGGGATTCATCAATGTGGATGATACCAATTATATGCCCATCAATGGTTTTACCACGGTTGATTTAGGTTGCGAAAGAGGCAACAATGCCTATTCTTTTGTTCAAAAGACAGAAACTCCGATGTCGCAACACTTCCTTACGTTGTTCGAGCAATTATGGAACGATGAGAGTCGCATGCAGGTCGTTACAGAAGAGGTCTTGGACAACATTACGAATGCGTATAAGGAAAATGCTCCAGATTTTCTGTATTTCGTCACCCTTTATAACATCTTCAAGGAGTTTCTTGATGACATATCTGAAGATGTGTTGCCCAACGCGGCTACTGGTTTTAAGGACAGTGTTATTTGGAGCAAACTTTACAATTTTCAGAAGGACGCTTGTTTGGCCATCATCAATAAGTTGGAAAAATACAACGGTTGCATTTTAGCCGACTCTGTAGGTCTTGGAAAAACCTTCACAGCTCTTTCGGTTATCAAATACTACGAAAATCGTAACAAGTCTGTGTTGGTTTTGTGTCCCAAAAAACTCAATGATAACTGGATTACATATCGTAGCAACTACTTAAACAATCCCATTGTGGCCGATCGCTTACGCTACGATGTGCTTTACCACACCGATTTGTCTCGCAATGGAGGCGTATCAAACGGACTCGATCTTACCCACATCAATTGGAGCACATACGACCTTGTAGTTATAGATGAGTCGCACAACTTCCGTAATGGCGGCAAAGTGACCACAGATGAAAACGATGAAAATCCTCGTGAGAATCGCTACTTACAACTGCTCAATAAGGTTATCCGCAAGGGTGTAAAGACTAAAGTGCTGATGCTCTCGGCTACACCAGTAAATAACCGTTTCAATGATTTAAAAAACCAAATAGCTTTGGCCTATGAAGGTAACTCTGACAACATTGACGGTTTGCTCAATACAAGCAGCAGTATAGACGATATTTTCCGTCAGGCACAAACAGAGTATAACCGATGGTCAAAGTTACCACCTGAAGAACGTACCACAAAACGCTTGCTAGAACGCTTGAGTTTTGACTTCTTTGAGGTGCTTGATAGCGTCACCATTGCCCGAAGTCGTAAGCATATTGAGCAATACTATGACACCACAGACATCGGTAAGTTCCCCACACGACTGACACCTATCGCTCGTCGTCCACACCTTACCGACCTTGATAGTGCTATCAACTATAATGACATATATCTATTGCTCTCGGTGCTCAACTTGGCAATATACACTCCGTCGGACTTCATTCTGCCAAGTAGATTGTCAAAATACGTAAACATCACAAGCGAAGAGGAATATTCCGGACTTACCATGAAAGGACGTGAACGTGGTATCCGCAAATTGATGAGCATTAATCTGCTCAAGCGCCTGGAGAGTTCTGTCAATTCGTTCCGTCTGTCATTGAACCGCATCCTTGGCTTTATATCAGCTACAGTCGAGAAAATCAATTCTCTTGATACAGGACATGGTACAACCCGCACCACAGTAGATGAATATGATTTCTCTTCAGGACTCGACCTTGACGAGCAGGAGGATATTTTCATTGGTGGTAAGAAGACGCAGATTGCTCTTGAAGATATGGACTATATCGGCTGGAAGAAGTATCTCGATAAGGACATTGAGACACTGAAGCTGTTGCTTCTTATGCTAGCAGATATAACTCCCGGGCACGATAGCAAACTGCTACAATTGATAGACGACCTTCGCTATAAGTTTGCCAACCCTATAAACGGCAACAACAAAAAGGTAATCATTTTTACGGCTTTTAGCGATACAGCTGAATACCTTTACGACAACCTTGCCGAACGTATAAAGGAGAAACACAATCTGCATACAGCACTTATCACTGGTAGCTCTGAGGCGAAAAGTACGATAAGAATACCTGGTCGCCAACGCATAAAACTTGATTTCAACACGCTGCTCACCCTATTCTCTCCGCTATCAAAGGAGAAGGCGGCACTGTTACCTGATGTAAACGAGGATATAGATGTGCTGATTGCTACCGACTGTATCAGCGAAGGTCAGAACCTTCAGGATTGCGACTATCTCATTAACTACGATATTCACTGGAATCCTGTGCGTATCATCCAACGCTTTGGACGTATCGACCGTATAGGCTCACGCAATGATGTTATCCAACTCGTCAACTATTGGCCCGATATGGACTTGGATGAATACATTGACCTCAAAGGACGTGTGGAAGCCCGCATGAAAGTATCTGTAATGACCAGTACGGGCGATGACAATCCCATTTCTCCCGAAGAAAAGGGCGATTTGGAATATCGTCGCGAACAACTCAAACGCCTGCAAAGCGAAGTGGTGGATATTGAAGAGATGAACACGGGTATCAGTATCATGGACTTGGGATTGAACGAGTTCCGTCTTGATCTGCTTGCCTATATGCAGGATAATCCGAACATTGAACATACACCTTTTGGATTGCATGCTGTTGTTCCTGCTTCTGAGGGTTGTCCTCCAGGAGTTGTGTATGTACTGAAGAATCGTAACAACAATGTAAATATAGACCGCAAAAATCGTTTACACCCATTCTATTTGGTCTATATCTCTGATGATAGCGAAGTTGTTGTCAATCACCTATCACCAAAGGAATTGCTTGACAGACTCCGTTACTTGTGCAAAGGAAAATCAAGTCCGAATAAAGAGCTATGCAAAGAGTTCAACCGCATTACCCGAGACGGAAAGAATATGCAACACTATTCCGAGTTGCTGAGTGATGCCATTGCGTCTATCATCGACGTAAAGGAAGAAAGCGACATTGATTCTTTCCTTGGCGGCGCCACAGGCTCACTCTTTACTGAGGAGATTAAGGGGCTTGATGATTTTGAATTGATATGTTTCCTTGTGATAAAGTAAACCTATGAGAGACTTTACAGATACAGAGCAAAGAGCTGTTAGGAAATTAATCGAATGGAGTACTAATGGCCAGAGCATAAGATTGGGAGAAGTCCTACGTAATTTATTTCCTGAAATAGAATACATAAAACCCTCTAAAAATAAGAAAGAAGAGTTTTATAAGCATACTATAGATATTTGCTATAATGAAAAACAGTGTTCATTATCGAATATATTGGAAGTAGTAAATCTGTTTGATTTATTAGTTAAGCAAAACTATATTGTTGTTAAGCAACTCTTCCCCATAGAACGCATTGGCGAAGAACATCAAGGTATGTATCCAATTATGGAAAATCAACATTATGTGGAGACTCCTATTGTAAATTATTACCAGTATGATTTATGGGAATTTCTATGTAACCATTTTTATGTAACAAATGCACTTGTTGATTTTGCAAAAGATTTTAAAACTCCCGAACAACGCAGACACAATTGTACAACAAATATAAGCGTAGCAGCCATTATTGTTTCGGTTATTATAGGTATCACTTCTCCTTATATAAGCAAGTGTATTTCAGAGAAGTCTGATAAAGAAAGTTTAGAGCAAGTAGTTTCTGCCATCAAGGAACAAGAATCTATCTCTATAGATAAGTTCCCGGATATAATCCCCGACACCCTCAACGTGAGGGTTACCGATGCCTCTGACAAACAGCCAATAAACTTGAATGTAACAGTAAAGGAAAATCAACCTGTAAAGGTACAATAACCATGTACGGCCTACCACAGACGACAGAAGTTCGGAAGCAGTTGCCCAAGAAGGCAATCTATGCAAAGTTCGAATTGAAACCTTCACAACGTGAGAGTTTCGATGCAGACATTGCACGTATAGACGTTGTGGCGGTTGTATCAACCTCCACTGTGCCAGCACTGAGTACAGGGACTGAGGTGAAGGAATTTTATCTGCTTGCCGTACAACTGAAACGCAAGGAGTACGACAACAAAAATATAGCACTGCTTACCAAACTTATTCCACAACGTATGGTGTTTGCCCTTCAATTCGAGGAACAGACACAGTTTGCTATATACCACACCAAAGTCATCTCGTCGGTTTGGAAAGCTACAGAAGAGGCCACACTTCCCTTATCGGGATTGAATCTCGATACCGTGTGGGAGAACATAGTGACTCATATCGGAGAGATTGAGGTTACAGAGGGCAATACCTTGGCCGAGCAGATCAAGGTAGAGGATGTGCGTACTAAGTTGAAAGCACAAATCGCATCTCTGACACAGAAGTTGAACAAGGAGAAACAATTCAATCGGCAAATGGAAATCAATGCCGAAATAAAATCACTGAAGAAACAATTATTGAACCTGAAATAGTAACAATATGATATATGGAACTCAAGAAAATGGAACTGACCTCAGCTTCGGGTAGCGAACTTAACCTTGAAGCTCTTTATCAGATTATGCCATCGGCTTTTACCGAGGTGCGTGATGATAAGACTGGAGAAATAGCACATAAGATAAATTTCAATACGCTTCGTGAACTACTTGGTGATAATGCCTACGAGGGAGCAGATGAAGAATACGGCTTCAAGTGGGTCGGCAAGAATGCTGCACGTCGTGAAGCAGCACGCCCTATCAATAAAACGCTTCGCCCTTGCCCTGAAGAAAGTGTTGATTGGGAGAATACCCAAAACCTCTATATCGAGGGTGATAACCTTGAAGTGCTAAAACTTTTGCAGAAGTCCTATTTGGGTAAGGTTAAAATGATATATATCGACCCTCCTTATAATACGGGTAATGATTTTGTGTATCGTGATGACTTTGCGATGAAGGCAGATGGTTATGATTTGGAGGCAGGAAATGTTGATGAATTGGGAAACCGTTTTCGCAAAAGTACTGATAGCGATGGTCGTTTTCACTCTGATTGGTGTTCTATGATATATCAACGATTATTAATTGCTCGTTCTTTACTTACCGATGATGGTGCCATATTTATTTCTATTGATGATCATGAGGTCGAGAATTTAAGAAAGATATGCGACGAGTTGTTTGGAGAAAGTAACTTTGTTGCACAGATGATTTGGGAACAAGGCAGAAAGTCTGCTGGTAAAACAATAGCAGTAAACCATGAGTATTGCTTAATTTATTGTAAATCACTTTCGAGAATTTTACAACTAATCACTGAGGGAAAATCATATTGGAAAGCAAAGAAGATAGGACTTGATATCCTATATTCAGAGGAAATGAGATTGCGTAGTAAATATGGTAATAATGTTTCAGCAATAAATAAGGATTACAAAACCTTTTTGTCAAATCTTCCAGAAAATTCTCCAGCATATTCTCATAAGCACTATAAATGCATAGATGAAAGAGGTATTTATTTCCCTGCAGATGCTTCAGCTCCAGATTCTCCAGAGACTAGATGTCATAAGCCTCTTTTACACCCTATCACAATGAAAGAATGTAAAGTTCCTAGACTTGGATGGAGATACAGAGAAGCGACATTGATGGAACTTTATAATAATCAGATGTTTCATTTTGGTAACGATGAAACTACGATTCCATGTATAAAACGCTATTTAAAGGACACTGAATATGAAATAGCGTCAAGTGTTATATATAAAGATGGTAGAGGTGCCTCAAATCGTCTAGCATCACTTTTGGATAAAAAAGTTTTTGATTTTCCCAAAGATGAATATGTTATACAAGACTTTATAAAACTCATCTGTCTTGAAGATAAAACTTCTACGATTCTTGACTTTTTCTCAGGTTCGGCAACAACAGCTCATGCAGTAATGAAAATTAATGCCGAAGATGAAGGGAACCGCAAATTCATAATGGTGCAACTCCCTGAAGAGACTGATAAAAAAAGCGAATCCTACAAAGCTGGCTACAAGAATATCTGCGAAATCGGTAAAGAACGCATCCGTCGTGCAGGTAGAAAGATTAAAGATGAGGCTGGCGAAAAGGCTGCAACTCTCGATACCGGTTTCCGTGTATTCAAGTGTGAAGATAGCTTTATGAACGATGTCTATTTTTCACCTAACGATCTTTCGCAAGCCGACCTGTTTTCGCATATAAATAACATCAAAGATGGAACTTCTGATTTAAGCAAATTGTTTGGGTGTATGCTTGATTGGGGTGTGCAACTCTCGTTGCCTTTAAGTAACTTCGATGTATCTGGCAAGACCATTTATAATGTAAACAATGGTGACCTTGTAGCTTGTTTCGCTGAAGATATAAACGAAGAAGTGATTGCTGCCATTGCAGAACTTTCGCCATTGCGTGTTGTGTTCTGTGATAGTTGCTTTAGCGATGCTCCATTGAAGATGAATTTGTTTGAACTCTTCAAGCAGAAGTGCGGATGGAGTGAAGAGGTGGTAAAAAATCGTGTTCATGTAATCTAATGGGGTGTCACTATGAAACTAAAATTCAAACATCAAAGTTTTCAGCGTGACGCAGCCCGTGCGGTAACTGACATTTTTATCGGTCAACGCTATAGCGATGGTTTTACCTACCGCTACGACAGAGGGCGAATCGATTCTCGGCAGACAACGTTTGACTATGACATCACAGCATTCCGCAACGAACCTATCATGCTTGACAAAGACTCTTTGGTGCAGAACATCCGTGAGATTCAGATGAGTCAAGACCTTGAACCGATAACCAATATCGTGGGCGAGGGATTGAACTTCACGATTGAAATGGAGACAGGTACGGGTAAGACTTACACCTATATCAAGACAATGTATGAACTCAACAAGCTTTATGGTTGGACAAAGTTCATCATTGTTGTGCCAAGCATTGCCATTCGTGAAGGTGTGGTGAAGAGCCTTGAAATAATGAAAGAGCACTTTGCTGAGGAGTACAACAAACCGATGGAAAGTTTTGTGTATGATAGCAAGAACCTTTCGCCTATTGAGAGTTTTGCAACCAACCCTAACATATACGTTATGGTTATCAATACACAAGCCTTCAATGCCCGTGGTGAGGATGCCAAGCGATTTACCCGACAGTTGGAAGAGTTTGCTTATCGTGTACCGCTTCAAGTAGTAGCTGCTACTAATCCTATCTTGATTATCGACGAACCTCAAAGCGTACTTGGTGCTGACCGTAACAATGCCACTCGTCAGAAGTTGAAGGAGTTCAAGCCGTTGTTCTCTCTGCTCTATAGTGCCACACACCGTAAGGAGGATATCTACAACCAAGTGTACCGCCTTGATGCTATTGATGCACTCAACAAGAAGCTGGTCAAAAAGATTGAAGTGTTGGGCGTGAAGCAACAGGGTTCTACCGCCACAAATGGCTTCGTGTATCTTGAAAAGATTATTCCTGGCAAGAATGGAGCTGCACCACAAGCAAGAATAAGTTTTGATGTGAAAACAGCATCAGGTACCAAACAAACATCCAAACTCGTTGGAGAGGGAACAGATTTGTTTGAGTATAGTGAAGGATTAGAAGAATATCATCATGGATATATCATTGACCGCATAGACGGAGTAAACGGATTCATCCATCTACTCAATGACACAACTTTGTATGAGGGCGAAATGGTTGGCTCCATCAATGAAAAACTTATCCGCCGCATTCAGATACGTGAAACGATACGCACTCATATCGAGCGTGAACGCTCTCTTTATCCCAAAGGCATAAAAGTGCTGTCACTCTTCTTTATCGACCATGTGGAGAACTATCGTGTTTACAACACAGATGGACACGAATTAGGTGAATATGCCAAGATGTTTGAGGAGGAGTATATCCGTGTGATGCAAGAGATGCAACCAATGTTCGGAGATGAAAAGTATCTTCGCTACGTTTCGGGTATTGATGTGGCCAAGACCCATCAGGGATATTTTTCTCGTGACAAAAAGGGTAAGTTTATCAATTCAAAAGTGGAACGCGGTTCTACGGATAGTTCCGATGTGGATGCTTACACGCTTATCATGAAGGATAAAGAAGCCTTGTTGTCGCTTGATCCAGCTGTTAAAGGTTCGCAAGTGCGCTTTATCTTCTCACATTCTGCACTAAAAGAAGGTTGGGACAATCCAAACGTATTCCAAATCTGTACACTCAAAAATTCCGACAACGAAACCAAGAAACGCCAAGAGGTGGGACGTGGTATGCGTCTGTGTGTAAACCAAAACGGAGAACGTCAAGACGAAGACTTGCTTGGTTCTGCAGTATTTGATACCAATATCCTTACCATCATAGCAAGTGAAAGTTATGAAGACTTCTCAAAGGGCTTGCAAGATGAAATGGCACAGGCAATTTCTACACGCCCGATTATAGTTACTGCCAATCTTTTTGATGGAAAAACTATCGTGTTTGCCTCAGGTGAGAAGAAAACACTTTCTACTTCACAGGCCGTTGCAGTTCATGAAGAACTGATTTCAAACGGATATGTGAAACGAGGAAAACTTACGCCTAAATACTTCGAGGATAAGAAACAAGGGACTCTTGACTTTGGAGAGTACAATGATGCCAAAGAAAGTATTGTTTCTGTTCTTGATAAGGTGTTTAATCCTGATGCACTTAAACCTGATAATGCCCGTAAGCATCGTGAAGCAAAGTTTGATGAAAGCAAGTTCAAGAAACAAGAGTTCCAGGAATTATGGAAACGTATCAATACACGTACATTCTATACGGTAAACTTCGACACAACGGAATTGGTGCAAAACGCCATTAAGGCTATAGACAAGTACCTAAGTGTAACTGAAATCCGCATTATTGTTGGAACTGGTACACTGGAGTCTATTCGTGATAAGGAGTCATTGGAATCTGGAACTGCCATGACTGCTGGAAAGGTTCGCACTATTCATGTGAGCGAATCTGTGGGCGATAACGTTAAATATGATCTTGTCGGTCGCCTTGTAGAAGTAACAGGACTTACACGTAAGGCGATAGTGGAAATACTTACAGGAATTAAGCAAACAACTTTCCATCAATTTAAACTCAATCCTGAAGAGTTTATCATCAAGGTAGGAAAACTCATCAACGAAGTAAAGGCATTTGCCGTGATAAAGCATATTGAGTACCATAAGTTGGACGACACCTTCGATGAATCAATCTTTACGGAGAATACTATCAGAGGCAAACTTGGTGACAATGCCATTGAATCAGTGAAATCACTCTATGATTTGGTGGTAGTTGATAGCGTGGGAACTGAGAAGCCATTCGCAGAACAATTGGAGAAGCAGGAAGATGTGGTTGTCTATACCAAACTTCCACGTGGTTTCTATATCAATACTCCCATGGGACATTATAATCCAGACTGGGCGATAGCATTCCGAGAAGGAGCAGTCAAACACGTCTATTTTGCAGCAGAAACCAAAGGTGCCACAAAGTATGAAATGAAATCAGCTGACTTACGAGGTGTAGAAGAATCCAAGATTGATTGTGCAAGAAAACATTTTGAATCTATTTCAGGTGGCAATCTCAAATTTGGCATTGTCTCTTCATATGCGGAATTAAGTGAACTTCTGACAAAGTAACTAGGGGAACATATCTCCCACACATAAAAACAACGGGAACTTTATGGTATCAATCCATAGAGTTCTCGCTATTGTATACCTGATTATCAGAGAAATATGTTTTATATTTCGGTTCAAACGTGAAACCTGTGTAATCCGTGCCTAAAAAATATTTATTTTCCGGGTAGCTTCTTATTGCTCTTTTTTCCTTTCCTGTTTCTGCTTTTCTTTGTATTGAGTCGGCGTTTCTCCAGTATATTGTTTGAAAGCCGTACTGAAATAGCGTGAAGTAGTAAAACCGACCTTCTCGGCAATTTCCGTGAACGATAGGTCCGTACTGGTGATTAACGTGATTGCTTTTTCCATCCGGAATTTATTAATGTAATCATTGGCTCCCATATCGGTTAGAGCTTTCAGCTTATTGTAAAGGGAGGCTCTGCTCATACCTATCTCTTTGCAGATAAAAGTGACATCCAGATGACTGCTATCCAAATGCTCCAGGATAATTTTATTCAGTTTCAACAGGAATGTTTCATCTGCCTGGCTAAAGGTGCTCTCTTCCGGCGCAGGGACTAGCCCTGTATTCAAATATCTCTTCTTGATAGATTCGCGGTTCTTCAACCGGTTGCGGATGATTTCCATCAGCATTTCTATCTCAAAAGGTTTAGTCAGATAAGCATCCGCCCCGTTCTTGTAACCACTCAACTGGCTTTGTTTATCATCTCTTGCTGTCAGCAGAACGATAGGAATGTGACTGATCGTAATATCTTCCTTTATATTTTTGCATAGTTCATATCCATTCATTCTCGGCATCATCACGTCGCTGATGATAATATCCGGGGCATGGCTTTTGGTCAGTTGAAGGGCTTCCATACCATCCGAAGCAATCACTACCCTTTTGAAATATTCTCCCAGTGACTTTTTCAGGAAGTCCGTCAAGTCCGGATTATCATCCACTACTAAAACACTGTAAGGACTCGTATCGAAATTATCTTCCTCCGGTTGTTGTTCTTTACTATCGTCACTCATTAATTCGTTCAAATATGCTTTCGGTTGGCAGATAATCTCTTCCGATTGTTGTCTCAAGGGCAGTTCAAAGAAGAAT
>OGHZ01000591.1_pt1 | contig 23684 bp, 17 predicted proteins | sample 1571661 | NCBI WGS metagenome assembly OGHZ01 (sample SAMEA2582040, study PRJEB24529) | metagenome | biome: Human gut stool | place: China | collected 2011 | reverse complement strand
TTTCAAAACTTCTTTTTAATTCGTCTATTGCCGTTGTTGCTAGTGCCTGCTTGGTTAAGGGAATCGTTGAGGTTTCAGGTCGTACGACTAGCGTGGATATGCCTTATTGGTATGTTGCTGCGGGGCTGCTTTGTTTGAGTATTATGACAGGATTTATCAGACCTAGAAAATTGGCATAAAATAAGAGCTTGGAGCTGTGCTTCAGGCTTTTTGTCTTGCATTGAAAAATTATTTAGGATAAATATACAAAACATAATAGGAAGAAATTATTTAAAACTGGGAATTTGCCTAAAGAAATTTTCATAAAAAAACTGAGACTGATTTTTTTGTGATAGGAATTTAGATAGAACGAGACTGTCTGTAGTGATGGAAATACCTGAATTTATCGTGTTTCCAGCGCTAGGAATTTTTGAGACATGAGGTTCAAAACTTAGTCATGGAATTTCTTGGATGGCTACAATCATCTACCGAATCATTTTACCCGCGTCCGTCATCACCTAAGAAAAGTCTTAAAAGGCTTGTTTCTGCTATTAAATATACATGATTTTCAACTTTTTATAAAAATATACAAAAAAGACTTGCTTTATTCTGAATTTTCAGGTAAAATAAATTAAAATCGAAATCGTTGATAGAAAAAGTCAGATCGTTTCACAGAGAATGCGGGAAGCTGAGAACGCATGAGATCAAAGACGACACATTCTTGAGAGCGTATGCGAACTCTGAATGACAGTAGTGTACGACGGGTGGTTCCGTTAGAGACTGGGAGTTACAAGAGAGACCTTGTGACTTCATGAGGAAGAGGGGGTGACCCCTGTTCGAATTAAGGTGGAACCACGTGCCAACGTCCTTGCAAAAGTTGTTTTTGCGAGGGCGTTTTTTGTTACACTTGCTTTTAGTATTTGTAGCTAGCCGTACACTTGGTCGGAGTTGAACAGAAAGGATAAACTATGGAAATCAAAGGATTACGAAAGATTGAACCCTATGTGGCGGGTAGTCAGCCTGCTGAGAAAAATATCATTAAGTTGAATACTAATGAAAATGCCTATGGACCAAGTCCAGCGGTCCATCAAGCTTTAGCATCCTTTGATGCCCATCAGTTACGCAAGTATTCGACTTTGGATCAAGCGGCTTTACGTCAGGCCTTATCTGAACAGTTAGGTGTTCCTGCTGATCAAGTGATTATTGGAAATGGGTCAGACGATATCTTGTCAATGGCATTTCTAGCTTTCTTTAACAGCGAGGAAGAAGTCTTGTTTCCAGATTTGACCTATGGTTTTTACAAGGTATGGGCAGATTTGTACCGCATCCCATTTAGAGAAGTGCCCTTGAACTCTTCATTTGAGATTGATACTCAAGATTACCTGGTTGAAAATGGTGGGATTGTCCTTACTAATCCAAATGCGCCAACAGGTATTTATAAACCTCTCGATCAAATTGAGGAAATCGTAAAGGCCAATCAGTCAGTAGTTGTGATTATTGACGAAGCCTATATTAACTTTGGTGGGGAGACTGCCCTACCTCTTCTAGAAAAGTATGACAATGTGTTTATCACAAGGACCTTTTCTAAGGACGCCTCACTTGCAGGCTTGCGTGTCGGTTATGGCATCGGAAGTCCAAAGCTAATGGCTGTGATCAATGCCGTCAAGAATTCAGTCAATCCCTATAATGTGGATAGCATCGCAGAAGTTTTGGCGACTGCAGCCGTTAAGTCTTGGGATTATTATGAGGATAGCTGCGCTAAGATTATGGACACACGTGACTGGTTTAGTCAAGAATTGCAAGCTATTGGCTTTGATGTGCTTCCTTCAAAAACCAATTTTGTTTTGGTCAAACCGCACGGAGTGACAGCAGGGCAATTGTTTGACTATCTCCAAAGTAAGAAAATTTATGTCCGTTATTTTCCAAAAGTGGAGCGTATTTCAGACAGACTACGCATCTCGATTGGAACTCAGGATGAGATGGAGCGCGTACTAATGACAATACAGGAGTTACAAGCATGAAAAAAACGACATTAGCCTTAGGAATGCACGATAAACTTTTCAAACGTGCCCGTACCATGTATCAGATTGAGCATCGTATCTGTGACTTGTTGATGACAAAGGGCTTTCTTCGAATTGAGACACCAACCTTGGAGCATTTCGAAGTCTTTAGCGATCTTGTGGACAATGGTAACTACAATTTCTTTGATAAAAATGGAAATCTTGTTAGTTTACGTCCTGATATTACCAGCCAAATTGGGCGCGTGATTGCTTCGACGCAAGTTCATACACCGATTAAATTTTCTTACTCTGGAAAAGTCTTTAACTACAATGAGGAGATGCGTGGCCTATCAAATGAGCATACGCAGGCTGGTATTGAGATTATAGGATTCCCTGTTCACCAGGCCATGGAAGAAGCTGTGATCTCTGCTAAAGAGGCTCTGGATGCTGCCGGTGTCAAAAATTACAAGTTCGAGTTTTCACATGCTCGCCTCTTGCAACTCATTTTTGAAGAATTAGACCTTCCAGCTGTAAAAGAAGCAGAGTTAGCGGCCTATATCCGTGATAAGTCAATCACAGGGCTCAAGGAATTCACCAAAGAAAATCCAAGTCAATATGACAAGGTCTTGGAGCAGTTGCCATTCCTCTTTGGTGAGACAAAGGCTGTTTTGACCAAGGCTAGACAGTTGACAGACAGTGAAGCCTTTTTGACGGCCTTGGATAGTTTGGAAGTCTTAACCAATCGCCTAGCAGATAGTCTCCCAGAGACGACGCTTGATTTGGCTCAATTGCCAGCAGTGCCTTACTATACAGGCATGATGTTTAAGGTCTTCGGTGATAAGGTACCAGATGCCTTTGTATCAGGTGGTCGTTACGATAAACTATTTGAACGCTTTGGTGCCACCGAGTTAACAGCGGTTGGTTGGGCGATTGATGTCGATTCGGTCTATCAAGCAGTGCATGATGATGTGGAATTTGGAGGTGACTTGGATGACTAGCAATCAAATCACAATTGCCTTGACCAAGGGGCGTATTGAGAAAGATACGGTTAAATTACTAGAAAAAGCTGGCTTTGACATGTCCTTCATGGCTGATAAGGGCCGTAATTTGATTTTTGAGAGTCCTGACAAACGTTTCCGTTTTCTCCTAGTCAAAGCACCAGATGTGACCACCTATGTCCGACATGGTGTCGCAGATATTGGGATTGTCGGAAAGGATGTTTTGGTTGAACATCCGACAGGCTATTTGGAAATGTTAGACCTTAATTTTGGCCTTTGTAAATTCTCCGTAGCATCAACAGAAGACTATAATCCTGATGACCATAAGCGTAAACGTATCGCCACCAAGTATCCAACCATTGCGACGGATTATTTTAATCAAAAGGGTGAGGATGTCGAGATTATTTCAATTCAGGGGAGCGTTGAGATTGCCCCAGTCATTGGCCTAGCAGATGCCATTGTCGATATTGTGGAAACAGGGAATACCCTTGTTGCTAATGGCTTAAAAGTTTATGAAGATATTTGCAGGATTTCAGCACGAATGATTGTTAATAAGGCTTCTTTGAAAAATAACAAGGAAGTTCTACCATTCATTTGTAAGATTGAATCACTTGTAGGGAACGAGGAGGTACCGTTCGAATGAAACGATTAACTGGAACAAATAAAGAAATTGCGGAGCTTCTTTATCAGGAGCAATTGGAACTGTCAAAAGAAAATAGAGACGTTGAAAGCACTGTTCAGGCTATCATTGAGGACGTCAAAAAACGTGGAGACGAGGCCCTTCGTGACTATTCAGCTAAATTTGATAAGGTTGACTTGACTGATTTTGAAGTTGGACAGGACTTGATTGATCAAGCCTTTAAAGAGATTGATCCAGAGGTTTACCAAGCCCTAGTTAATGCTAAAGAAAACATTGAATCTTATCACAAGCATCAGTTGGAGACTGGTTTTGAGGACCAACCAAGTGAGGGTGTTATTCGTGGTCAATTGATTCGTCCCATCAATCGTGTGGGTGTTTATGTTCCTGGAGGAACTGCGGCTTATCCGTCATCAGTTCTTATGAATGTTATTCCTGCCAAAATTGCTGGGGTTAAAGAGATTATTATGATTACGCCGCCTCAAGAGCACTTTGTTCCTGCGATTCTGGTAGCCGCCAAATTGGCTGGTGTGGATAGCATTTACCAAGTTGGTGGGGCTCAAGGGGTTGCGGCCTTGGCCTTTGGTACAGAAACAATTCCAAAAGTGGACAAGATTACAGGTCCTGGTAATATTTTCGTGGCGACTGCCAAGAAACAAGTTTACGGTATTGTCGGTATTGATATGATTGCAGGACCATCAGAAATTGGTGTTATCGCTGATAGTAGTGCCAATCCAACCTATGTGGCAGCTGACCTCTTGTCTCAAGCAGAGCACGACACACGCGCACGCGCCATTTTGGTGACAGATTCTGAAGCCTTGGCTGATGCGGTTGAAAGTGAGATTGAACGTCAACTCAAGCTTTTGCCACGTGAGGCGATTGCTCGTCCATCTGTCGAAAATAACGGCCGTATTATTATTGCCAATGATACAGATGCCATGTTCGAACTCATGAACTTGGTTGCGCCAGAACATTTGGAAATTGCTATGGACAATGCTTATGATTACTTGGAAAAAGTGGAAAATGCTGGTTCCGTCTTTCTTGGTCACTTTACCAGCGAACCAATTGGCGACTACTATGCAGGTGCCAACCACGTTCTTCCGACGACAGCGACTAGTCGCTTTTCATCAGCTTTAGGCGTGCACGATTTTGTCAAACGTATCCAATATACACAATACGACAAGGCAGCAGTCAATAAGGCTCAGCACGATATCACAACCTTGGCTTATGCGGAAGGCTTGCAGGCCCACGCCAAGGCAATTGAAGTCAGAAACGACAATAATTGAGAGAGTAGAGGAAGAAGTTATGAGACAAGCAGAAATTGAACGTAATACCTTTGAAACCAAAATTAAGTTAAGCCTCAATTTGGATGCTCAAGAACCAGTAGATATTCAAACAGGTGTCGGATTTTTTGACCACATGTTGACCTTGTTTGCCCGCCACGGTCGTATGTCTTTGGTGGTTAAGGCTGATGGCGACCTTTGGGTTGATAGTCACCACACTGTTGAAGATGTCGGTATTGTCCTTGGTCAAGCTCTTAAAGAGGCCTTGGGCGATAAAGCAGGGATCAACCGTTATGGAACGGCTTTTGTACCTATGGATGAAACCCTCGGAATGGCAAGTTTAGACTTGTCTGGACGTAGCTTCTTGGTCTTTGATGCTAGTTTTGATAATCCAAAATTGGGTAATTTTGACACAGAACTGGTTGAAGAATTTTTCCAAGCCTTGGCTTTCAATGTTCAGATGAATCTCCACCTCAAGATTCTCCACGGAAAAAACAATCACCACAAGTCAGAAAGTCTTTTCAAGGCAACAGGACGTGCCTTGCGTGAGGCAATCACAATCAATCCTGATATTCACGGCGTAAACTCGACAAAGGGGATGCTATGATTATCGTCATTGATTACGATGCGGGGAATACCGCAAATGTTCTACGTGCCCTTGAAAAAATCGGTGTGACTGCAGAATTGTCTGCTGACAAAGAAAAAATCCTAGCTGCAGATGGGTTGATTTTACCTGGTGTAGGTGCCTATCCAACGGCTATGGCAGAGCTTGAGCGAAGAGGCTTGGTAGCTGTTATCAAAGAGGCCGTCGCACAGGGAGTTCCCCTTTTGGGAATTTGTTTAGGCATGCAGATTTTAACAGAAAAAGGACTGGAACATGAAGAAACAGATGGTCTTGGCTTTATTCCAGGTGTCTGCCGTCCTATTCCAGCCAGCAAGGAACAACCTGTCCCACATATGGGGTGGAATAATTTGGCTGTTAAGCAAGCCAGCCCTTTGACAGATGGTTTAGATGGCCAAGCCGTCTACTTCGTTCACAGTTATTTCACAGATGTCCCTAGCCAATACATTGATGTTACCGCAGATTATAGTATTGAGGTGCCAGCCATGATCCATAAAGACAATGTTTATGGGGCCCAATTTCATCCTGAAAAATCAGGGGATATTGGCTTAGGTATTCTTGAAAAGTTTGCAGGTTTATGTAAAGCCTAGAAGCTAGTGAGAGCAAAGACTTTTTAGTTAGAAAGGATGGTAGGGGAGATGCAAATTCTACCAGCAATTGATATTAAGGATGGACAGGCTGTTCGTCTCTTTAAAGGAGATTTCAACCAACAAACCGTTGTCAATCCAGATGTTATTGAGCAGGCAAAGACCTTTAAGGATGCGGGCATTCAATTTATTCATGTCGTCGACTTGGACGGTGCCCTAGATGGTCGTGCCACTAACCGTGACTTGATTGCAGAGGTCAAGAAGGTTTCTGGACTTGGCATCGAAGTTGGTGGCGGTATCCGTACTTTGGAGCAGATTCGTGACTATTTGGAAGTTGGCATCGACCGTATCATTATCGGTTCAATGGCCGTTAAAAATCCTGACTTCGTTCGAGCAGCTTTAGAGGAATTTGGTGCCGATAAAATTGTCGTAGGTATTGATGCCAAGGCAGGGTTTGTCGCTACCGAAGGTTGGTTGGAAACAAGCAATGTAGACTACATCACCTTGGCCAAGGAAATGGAAAAGATGGGCGTAACCCTCTTTGTCTATACAGATGTTGATCGAGATGGCACACTGACAGGACCCAATCTTGATCACTACAAACGTTTGGTATCTGAACTCACGACCGCTAAAGTCATTGCTTCAGGTGGAATTGCAGAAGTAGCTGACTTAGATCACCTAGAAGAGATTGGTGTGGCAGGAACCATTGTCGGTAAAGCCTACTATAACGGCAATATCACCTTAGACCAACTCAAGTCTTTCGGAGGTTAATATGCTTAAAAAACGTATTATTCCCTGTTTGGATGTCAAGGATGGCCGTGTCGTCAAGGGGGTTAATTTTGTGAATCTGACAGATGTTGGTGACCCTGTTGATTCTGCGCGTGCTTACTATGAGGCTGGCTGTGACGAACTTGTTTTCTTGGACATCACAGCGACTTCAGATAATCGTGAAACAACGGTTGATATGGTGCGTCGTGTTGCCGATCAGGTCTTTATCCCTTTCACAGTTGGTGGTGGTATCCGTTCAGTTGAAGACATGAACAAGATGCTCAAAGCCGGTGCTGACAAGGTTGCCGTCAATTCCTCAGCCCTTGCCAATCCGCAACTAATTGCTGATTGTGCTCAAAAATTTGGGAATCAGTGTGTAGTGGCTGCGATTGATGCTAAAAAGATGGCTGATGGGAGCTGGCATGTCTTTGTGGCGGGAGGCCGTAAGGATACAGGTAGGGACCTTATCCAATGGGCTCAAGAAGTCGTCGCCTTGGGGGCTGGAGAAATTCTCTTAACCAGCATGGACAAGGACGGCACTAAGTCAGGTTTTGATTTGGAAATGCTCAATCGTGTGGCTGAAGTCGTCGATGTTCCGATCATTGCCTCCGGTGGCGCGGGAAATATCGAGGATATTGTAGAAGTCTTTGAAAAGACAACAGCGACGGGTGCTCTGGCAGCCTCTATCTTCCACTTTGGTGAGGTAAATATAGGCGAAACCAAACAAGTCTTGGCAAATGCAGGAATTGAGGTGAGACGATGACAGAGGTTAAACTTGATTTTGACAAACAAGGCGGACTGGTACCAGTCATTGTGACAGATTACAAGACGGGGCAGGTGCTCATGTTGGCCTATATGAATGAGGTGTCCTATCAGTTGACCCTTGAGACCAAACAAATGCATTACTGGAGCCGTTCTAGGAATGAGCTTTGGCATAAGGGGGCCACATCTGGTCATTTCCAACATGTCAAAAGCATCAAGACAGATTGTGATCAGGACACCTTGCTTATCGCTGTGGAACAAGAAGGAGCAGCCTGTCATACAGGAGCCTACAGCTGTTTCTTTACGGATATATATGATGACAATCAAGATAAATAGGAGTAGCTATGTTAGAAACACTTTATAAGGAAGCCTTAGATCGTAAAAAAAATCCCAAAGAAGGATCTTATACCAATTACCTTTTTGACAAGGGGCTAGACAAGATTCTTAAAAAGGTTGGCGAAGAAGCAACAGAAGTTGTGATCGGAGCCAAAAATGCTGATAAAGAAGAAATTGCCAACGAGACAGCAGACGTCCTCTATCACCTAGCAGTCATGCTCGTTGAAACAGGGGTCAGCCCTGAAGACGTAGAAGCCGTACTTAAATCACGTCAAGGCAAACAAAGCAATGTCCATGACCGAAAAGAAGTAACGGATTATTAAGGATTATCTCAACCGATTTGAACTAAGATGAAAAGCCTGAAGTGATATTCAGGCTTTTTTGCTGGATACATCCTAATCTTTTATCCTTCTAACCACCATAAGAAAGCGCTTTAAAATGCTATGATAGGAGTGAAGGAAGCTCGTTTTATTTGAAGGATTTGGTGTGCTTATTTATACAAATCATTGAGGAAAGGAAGGATGTCCTATGAAGAAAAATAATCCTTATATCATAACTCTTTCTCGTTTAGTTATTGTCCTCCTCTGTTCTAGTCTTTTAGTTGGTTGTAAAGTTGTACTGCCAAATTCTTACTTCAAGGCTAGGGAAAAAACGCAAAAGATCTTGGCTCATAATGGTTTTAAGGGAAAGGTCCAAGTTAAGCTTATCAAAAAGGTGTTTCTAGATAGTGCAGGCATTTATGTCGATTATATCTATTCAGAGGAAAACTACGATAATCAACCCATAGTATTAGATGGAAAAATTACATTTCAACTGGACTGGACAGTTGTTCGTAAGGAATATGAGACTCCTAGCCTTTACTCGCAAACCTATTTACAACAAAAATCTGTAAAAAAAGAAGAACAAAAACTGTTCAAGGAGCTTAAAAAGCAATCTTTAGGACTTGATATCGAAGATTTCTCCTTCAGAGATAATACCCTGATAGATTAAGAGGCTTCTGATAATTTAGTACGCATAGCCAAAGAAAACCGTAAAAATGGCAAGCATGATTTTTATGGCTATTATCAAATTCCTTATCAAACAATGATTGATGAACATATTGTTACTATGTCAATAAGAGTAAGTGATACAGAAAATACCAGTAAGAAAGATTTAGAAGAGGCCACAACTAAACTGGATGCTAGCAAGCTTCCTAACGGAGAGTACGAATTTTATTTTTTCACAACTGATAAAGAAAATTCCGCTTACTATGACAATTCCGGATATATTGGCTATACCTTTAACATACAAGATGGTAAGGTTATCCAAGATGAAGATGATTAGATGATACTTTGATTCCTGCGATAATCTCGCACTCCATACTGGCGGCATAGAAGTATAGGTTATAGCTAAGTGAAAATGTTAACCTCAAAGCATGCAAAAAAATCTCCGAAGATCAGTTGGAGATGTTTTTTTGTCTTACAAATTCTTTTTCTTTTTAGCTTTTTTGGTTAGGGCAAGGTCACAATTTTTAATGTTTGAAATCAGGTGGTTAGTCAATTGGAAGTCGTCCACTTGGGGATTCAAGTCCACTTCGTAGACCAGTTGCATGGTTTCGCCTCCACCTGTGGTATTAAGGGAAATCAGGTCGCATTCACTTGTGAAATTGAGCAAGGCTTTAGTGATTTTTTGATCGATCAAGTCTTGGTAGGAGACGTTAATGGTCAGGAGTCTACGACGTTGGTTGTCGGTACGACTTTGACGATTTTCCAAAAGAAGCCAAACAGCTAGAAGGAAAATGGTAAAGAGGACAGCCAGTAAGAGATAGCCTGTCCCAGATGCCAGACCAATAATCATGGCCATAAAGACAGCGATTAGTTCTCTAGAACCGCTGGTGGCAGAACGAAAACGAATGAGACTAAAGGTCCCTGCCACGGCAATAGAGGTCCCCAAACTACCATTGACAAGGAAGATAACTAGGGTCATCAAACATGGAAGTAGGGTCAAACTAATGACAAATTCTCTGGTGTATAGGGTTCGGTATTTGTAAGTCCAGGTTAGAGCCAAGACTAAAATAAGACTGACCAGTAAGGCCAGCATGAGTTGAAGGGGACTAGCGGTTGCGGTCGCATCATTAAAGATAGAATTGAAGAGATTAGACATAGGCGGCAGCTCCTTTTTCTTGTGCTGGACGTGGTCCGTAGTCTAGACCTTGAGATTTATGGTAGGCACAGCTGTATTTTGAGAATTTTTGCTCTTCCAAACCATGTTTGTCTAAGATAGCTTGAAGCCAGTCTGGCTTTTTGCCAGGTGCCTTGATTTCCATGATAATCGTATCTTCATCAAGAAGGGGAAAACCATGATTTCCCTTAAAGAGACTGACGTCTTCATCACGGTAAGTCAAATTTTGGTCAAGGGTAACACGTACTTTATTGTAGGCATAGCCTTCGATAGTCTCTTTTTCTTTCATCGAAAAACGGTCGTAGTAGATATACATACGAGGTTTAAGCCCCTTATCATATCGTTGACGTAAGTGGTGGATATCCTGTAATAGCTGGCGGTCAGTGATTTGACCATGATTCTTACCGTCTGTCATCAAGTTAGTGATGGCAAGCGGTGTTGAAACGAGACGAAACTTATGACCGATTCCTTCATCATCTTTGGCTTTAACCTCTAAAAAGACCTTACTATCAATTTTGGGATTGGCTAGGTAGGTACGCATGCGGATTTTCTCTTGACGGTGATTACCATCTAAGGCATCTTGGATGACGTCAAAATTATCCGTATCAAAGTAAATATTTGAAATGGTAGATGTCGGATAATCATCCTCTACCAAATACTCCTTAAGATCAGTGAGCAGGTCCTCAAGATTTTCCTTTGAGACCACATATTTTGTTTCAATACGTTTAAAACGTGTTTCCAATTGTTTAACCATGAAAAAACTCCTTTTATAGATAAGATACAAAGCCGTAAAGCAACTCCCAGGAAAATAGGGGGACCAGTCGCTGGAGTTTATCTCCAAGCAGGGCCCATCTTTTTCCACCGAGTTGTAGGCGAGTTCAATTAGATAAGATACAAAGCCGTAAAGCAACTCCCAGGGAAATAGGGAATTTGTTGTAGGAACATCTATTTCCAAACAGTCGACTTATTGTTTTAATTCTTTTTTATAGTAGAAAAGTTGAGCGAAAATGTACTATTTTATAGCACTTACTTGCTCGCCTATTAGTCTATGGGATTTTTCTGAAAGTTTTCCTAAGATAAACTTTCACCAAACTTAACTTAAGATAAGTTTTAGTTAACCTTTAGAAATGTTTTAGCTAAGTCCCGTAAACTGTAATCATCCAAACGAACACGAGAGGAAATAATATGAAATCAAAAAAACTAAAAAAATGGACGACTTTATTGACCTGTGCGACTGCCCTAACAGTCATGACAGCTTGTAGCCAATCAAGCAGTCAGTCAACTGGGACGACGTCAAGCACTACATCAAAAACAAGTGCTGTAACAGCAACGACCAGCAAGAAAACAAATAAGAACAACAGCAACTATTTTACTTCTAAAGATTCTGATACCTCTTATAATGAAAGCTCAGCTACTAAGATTAAGTTATCAGGCTCATCTGCGGATGTTTCAGGTGATGGTGCAGCCCTATCAGGTTCAACTGTAACCATCTCCAAAGCTGGGACCTACGTCATTTCAGGAAAATCCGACGGTGTGCAAATCAAGGTAGACGCTGGAGATTCAGACGATGTCCATATTGTTTTAGATGGCGTTACCATGACAAATACAAATGCAGCAATCAACGCCACAAAAGCTGGTCATGTCTATCTGACACTTAAAGATGGCACTACAAACACACTTTCTGATTCAAGTTCTAATAGTGATGAAGATGCGGATGCTGTGATTTTTTCTAAAGGAGATTTGACCATTAATGGTTCAGGTACTCTAAACATTGATGCCAAGAAAAACAACGGTATTAAAGCCAATGACAGCCTTCATATGACTGGCGGTACCTATAAGATTTCCTCAGTCGGTGATGCCTTCAATGTCAACGATGAACTCAACATCACAGGAACAACTATGACCATTGAGGCTGAAGAAGATGCTGTTAAGGTCGATAATGATGACGACACCTCAGTAGGTACCATGTATCTGTCTGACAATACCATGACCATTAAGGCTGGTGACGACGGTATTCATGCGTCCGGGGACCTGATTATTGATAGTGGTACTTACAAGGTTGAAAAATCAACTGAAGGTATCGAAGGTAAATCTGTGACCATCAATGGTGGAAATGTCGATGTCTATGCAACGGATGATGGTGTCAATGCGGCCAATGCTAATGCCAGTCAAAGTGAGATTTTCTTCAAGATGACCGGTGGAACCCTAAATGTTGAGGTTGGCCAGGGCGATACCGACCCAATCGATTCTAACGGCGATATTATTGTATCGGGTGGAACAATCAATTTGACTGGTCAGTCTGGCTTTGACTTCGATGGTTCAGCGACCTATACCGGTGGTGACATTACTATCAATGGTGAGAAACAAACTAAGATTGAAAACTCAATGCCTGGCGGCGGTGGCCCTCAAGGTGGCGGTGGTCCCCAAGGTGGTGGACAACCAGGTGGCTTTGGAGGAGGTCACTAAAGAGTCATAGGATGAAACAGAAAGGAAGTGCCTATGTATATTATTATTCCAGCTTATGAACCAGACAAACGCCTGATTCAGGTGGTTCAAGATATTACCATAAAACTCCCTAAAGCCCGTATTATTGTTGTTAATGATGGGAGTGGCCCAGGCTATAACGACTATTACGACGAAACGGCTTTTATTGGAGCGACTGTCCTAACTCATCCGATTAATAAAGGAAAGGGAGCTGCTCTTAAGACTGCTTTCGCTTATATTCAAGAAGAAGTAGTCGGTCAGCACCTTTCGGCTCAACCTATAGTCACAGTTGACAGTGACGGTCAGCATCTGATTAAAGATATTGTCCGTGTGGCCAAGGCAACCGAGGAAAATCCAAGTCATCTTGTTTTGGGTGCGCGTGCCTTTGTTGGTAAGGTACCAGCACGTAGCCGCTTTGGGAATAAGGTGACTGCTGGACTTTTCCGTCTAGTAACTGGCCAAAAGGTGACAGATACTCAGACGGGTCTTCGAGGCATGTCAACTGACCTGATTCCATGGCTTCTTAATCTGGATGGCAATCGTTTTGAGTACGAGTTTAATATGTTGCTTGAAGCCAAAAAGTCAGGCCACCAAATCTCTGAAGTCCCTATCGAGACCGTTTATCTGGAGGAAAATAAAAGCTCGCACTTCCGGCCCATTCGTGATTCCATCCGTATTTACAGCCCTTTTTTAAAGTTCTCTGGCACGGCCGTCTTGGCCTCAGTCATTGATGCAACAGCCTTATTTGTGCTCTTTGCCTTGACGAAGAATCTGCTCCTTTCGGTCGTGCTAGCTCGTGTGATTTCGGCTTCCAGCCAGTGTCTGCTGAACGCTAATGTGGTCTTTAATCCGACAAGCTCCCTCTTTAGATCGAGTGTTCGCTACTTTATGTTGGTCTTGGTCCTCCTGGCCTGTAACTATTTCTTACTTAGTAGTCTAGTTGCTATTGGTTTAGGACTAGTTGTGGCAAAATTGGTCACAGAAACCTTGCTCTTTTTAGTTAGCTACAGGGTCCAACATAACGTCGTTTTTGCTTAATAGCTGACTTTTAAATTGCTACTGATTGAATAGAGATAGCTTATTAAATTACCTCTAAAAACTTTCCTAAAAATAGAAAAAGACTACCGTTTTCTACATTCGGTAGTCTTTAATATTTGTTAAAATGTTAATCAATTTACAATATGATTAAAAATTGAAATGATTTGATAAAGACTCTAGTTGACTGAAAAAAATATGCTATAATGAAATTGTTTGAATTATGTAGATTTCATTCAAACTAGGAAAATGAAAAGAGGACCTAAAATGGGAAAAAAGGTACATTATAAGCTTCACAAAGTTAAGAAGCAGTGGGTGACGATTGCCGTCACTTCGGCAGCACTTGCCTCTATCGTAGGTGGTGCTACAGTTGCCAATCAAAAGGTTTCAGCTGATGAAACAACTCAACCAGTTGCCTCTACGACAGCTGAAAGCGATGTTGTCGTTGAAACGCATGAAGTAGCCGCTCCTGCAGCAACTGCTACGACAGATGCGACAGCAACAACAACTGACAAGGCTGCTGATACTGCAACGGTCGAAACTCCTGCGGCAGTAACCACTGCAGCAGATACAAGTGCTAATACGGTGGCACCAGCAACAACTGATCGTGCAGCAGTAGCAAATGGTGCGACAACAGAAGCACCAGCTGCAACTGCGACTGCGACAGATACAACGCTTACAGTAGCTGAAAAACCAAAATCTGGTGTTACTGAAAAAGAAGAAACAGCAGCACTCTCTTTGGACAACATCAAACAAGTTGATGGTAAATACTATTATGTCAAAGAAGATGGTTCATACAAAACAAACTTTGCTGTTTCAGTTAATGGCCAGTTGCTTTACTTTGGTAAAGATGGTGCTTTGACAAGCACATCAACACACTCATTCACACCAGGTACAACTAATCTAGTTGATGCTTTCTCTTCACATAACCGTGCTTACGATTCTAAGAAAGAAAGCTTTGAGTTGGTAGATGGTTATTTGACACCTAATAGCTGGTACCGTCCAGTCACTATTTTGGAAAATGGTGAAAAATGGCGTGTATCAACTGAGAAAGACTTCCGTCCACTTTTGATGGCATGGTGGCCTGATGTAGATACACAAGTTGCCTACCTCAATACTTTCTCTAAACACTTTAACCTTAACGCAACTTATTCAACTAGCCAAAGTCAATCTGAATTGAATGCAGCTGCTAAGACAATTCAAATTAAGATTGAACAAGAAATTTCAGCTAAAAAATCAACTGAATGGCTTCGTCAAGCAATTGAGTCTTTTGTAAAAGAACAAGACCAGTGGAATACTACAACTGAAAACTATACCCTTGCTGACCACCTTCAAGGGGGAGCTCTTCTTTATGTTAATAATGACAAGACACCTTGGGCAAATTCTGATTACCGTTTGCTTAACCGTACACCAAGTAACCAAGATGGTTCTCTAAATGGTACAGGAAGATACTTGGGTGGTTATGAATTCCTACTTGCCAATGACGTTGATAACTCAAATCCAGTTGTGCAAGCTGAGCAGTTGAACCAAATTCACTATCTTGTGAACTGGGGATCAATTGTTATGGGTGATAAGGATGCTAACTTTGATGGTATCCGTGTTGATGCAGTTGATAATGTTGATGCAGACCTTCTTCAAGTTTATACAAACTACTTCCGAGCAGCCTTTGGTGTGGATAAATCTGAAGCCAATGCACTCGCTCACATTTCTATCCTTGAAGCTTGGGATTTAAATGATAATGCTTATAATCAAAAACATGATGGTGCAGCCCTTGCCATGGATAATAACCTTCGTTATGCAATTATGGGTGCACTTTATGGTTCGGGCTCTTCATTGAAAGATTTGATTACTAGCAGTTTGACAGACCGTACAAATAATAGTAAGTATGGAGATACACAAGCTAACTATATCTTTGCGCGTGCTCATGATAACCTTGTTCAAGATATCATTCGTGATATTGTTCAAAAAGAGATCAATCCAAAATCAGATGGTTATACCATGACTGATGCTGAATTGAAACGTGCCTTTGAAATCTATAATGAAGATATGAAGAAGGCAGAAAAACGTTATACTATTAACAATATTCCAGCTGCCTATGCTTTGATTCTTCAAAATATGGAGCAGGTAACTCGTGTTTATTATGGAGATCTTTATACGGATAACGGCCAATATATGGCTACCAAGTCTCCTTACTACGATGCTATCACAACGCTCTTGAAGAACCGTATGAAATATGTTTCAGGTGGACAATCGATGAAAGTCGACACGTTCAATGGAAAAGAAATCTTGTCATCTGTTCGTTACGGTAAAGATATTATGACTGCTGACCAAACTACGGGTGTAGCAGAAACAAGTAAACATTCTGGTATGTTGACCCTTATTGCCAATAATCAGGATTTCTCATTGGGTGATGGTACTTTGAAAGTTAACATGGGTAAACTTCATGCTAACCAAGCTTACCGACCATTACTTCTTGGTACTGATAAGGGAATTGTCACTTACGAAAATGATGCAGCAGCAGCTGGAAAAATTAAATACACTGATGCTGAAGGAAACTTGTCTTTCAGTGGAGATGAAATCAAGGGGTATCGAACTGTTGATATGAGAGGTTATCTTGGTGTATGGGTACCAGTAGGTGCACCTGATAACCAAGATATCCGTGTTAAAGGTTCAGATAAGAAACTTGACAAGACATTTTCTGCTACTGAAGCATTGGACTCACAAGTTATCTATGAAGGTTTCTCAAACTTCCAAGATTTTGTTGAAAAAGATAGCCAATATACTAATAAATTGATTGCAGAAAATGCAGAACTCTTCAAGTCATGGGGAATCACATCATTCGAGATGGCTCCTCAATTTGTATCGGCTGATGACCGTACCTTCCTTGATTCTGTTATCCAAAATGGCTATGCCTTTACTGACCGATATGACCTTGCCATGAGCAAGAATAACAAATACGGTTCTAAAGAAGATCTTCGTGATGCACTTAAGGCGCTTCACAAGCAAGGTATTCAAGCAATTGCTGACTGGGTTCCAGATCAACTTTACCAATTGCCAGGACAAGAAGTTGTAACAGCAACACGTGCTAATAGTTATGGTACTCCAAAGGCCAATGCTTATATCAATAACACTTTATATGTTGCAAATTCTAAATCATCAGGTAAGGACTTCCAAGCTCAATATGGTGGTGAGTTCCTTGATGAGCTCCAAAAGAAATATCCACAGTTGTTTGAAGATGTGATGATATCAACTGGTAAGAAGATTGATCCATCTGTTAAAATCAAGCAATGGTCTGCTAAGTACATGAATGGTACTAATATCCTTGGTCGTGGTAGTCGTTATGTTCTCAGTAACGATGCTACTGGTCGCTACTATCAAGTTACTGAGAATGGCATCTTCTTGCCAAAACCTTTGACAGATCAAGGTGGTAAGACAGGTTTCTACTATGATGGTAAGGGTATGGCCTACTTTGATAATAGTGGTTTCCAAGCTAAGAATGCTTTCATTAAATATGCTGGAAATTACTATTACTTCGATAAAGAAGGTTATATGTTAACTGGTCGTCAAGATATCGATGGTAAGACTTATTTCTTCTTGCCAAACGGTATCCAGCTTCGTGATTCTATTTATCAACAGGATGGTAAATATTATTACTTTGGTAGCTTTGGTGAGCAGTACAAAGATGGTTACTTTGTATTCGATGTACCGAAAGAAGGTACTTCAGAAACAGAAGCTAAATTCCGTTATTTCTCACCAACTGGAGAAATGGCTGTTGGCTTGACTCATGCTGGTGGAGGATTGCAATACTTTGATGAAAATGGCTTCCAAGCTAAAGGTACTAAGTATGTTACTCCAGACGGAAAACTCTACTTCTTCGATAAAAATTCAGGTAATGCCTACACAAATCGTTGGGCTGAAATCGATGGTATCTGGTATGAATTCAATGATCAAGGCTATGCACAAGCTAAGAAGGGTGAATTCTACACAACAGATGGCTCAACATGGTTCTACCGTGATGCAGCTGGTAAAAATGTGACAGGTGCCCTTACTTTGGATGGTCACGAATACTACTTCCGTGCAAATGGTGCCCAAGTTAAAGGTGAATTTGTTACTGAAAATGGCAAGATTAGCTACTACACTGTAGATAATGGTTACAAGGTTAAAGACAAGTTCTTCGAAGTAAACGGCAAGTGGTACCATGCTGATAAGGATGGTAACCTCGCCACAGGTCGTCAAACAATTGACCACCTTAACTATTACTTCAATGCTGATGGAAGCCAAGTCAAATCTGATTTCTTCACTCTTGATGGTGGTAAGACATGGTACTATGCCAAAGATAATGGTGAAATCGTGACAGGTGCCTATAGCATTGGCGGTAAAAACTATTACTTCAAAGAAGATGGTAGCCAAGTTAAAGGTGACTTTGTTAAGAATGCTGACGGTTCACTTTCATACTATGATAAAGATTCAGGGGAGCGTCTCAATAACCGTTTCTTGACAACTGGTAACAATGTTTGGTACTACTTCAAAGATGGTAAGGCTGTAACAGGACACCAAAATATCGATGGTAAAGAATATTACTTTGATCATTTGGGACGTCAAGTTAAAGGTAGCCCAATCAGCACACCAAAAGGAGTGGAATACTACGAATCAGTTCTTGGAGAACGTGTGACAAACACATGGATCACTTTCCAAGACGGTAAGACTGTCTTCTTCGATGAAAATGGTTATGCTGATTTTGATAAATAATCAATCAATCTAATCTTAATCTGAGAGATTAAGTGAAAAACGATATGATTTGACATGAATTTATAGGTGAAATTTCTTGAAAACGAGAATCGTTTAAAGAAATTTTGCCTTTTTTTGCTCCTTAAAGAAAAAAATCTGACAAATATCAATTTTGAGTCAGAATCGTTGTAAAAGCCATTGTATCAAGGGGTTTGACGATTTTTATAGAAAATAGTTTCACTTATCAAATGATATGAAAATGAGAATTGAAAACCTATGAAATAGGTGTATTACAAAACCTTTCTAATATTACTATTATGTTACATATATTTTATAAAAAAACAATTAATTCGAGAAATAGTTAGAAAATAATGATATAATGTAATTGTTTGAAATCGGATAGATTTCAGTCTGATTTTGACAAATAAAATCACGGGGAAAATTATAATGGAAAATAAGGTACACTATAAGCTTCATAAAGTTAAGAAGCAATGGGTCACAATTGCAGTTGCCTCTGCAGCACTTGCTACTGTCGTAGGAGGATTGTCTGCAACAACATCTTCAGTTTCAGCGGATGAAACTCAAGATAAGACAGTAACTCAACCAAATTCAGATACAACAGCCGATTTAGTTACTTCTACAGAAGCAACCAAAGAAGTCGATAAACGTACAAATACAAAAGAAGCAGATGTTTTAACGCCTGCTAAAGAAACAAATGCCGTCGAAACAGCAACTACAACGAACACACAAGCAACAGCTGAAGCAGCTACAACAGCAACAACTTCTGATGTAGCGGTGGCAGCTGTTCCAAATAAAGAAGCAGTTGTGACAACAGATGCACCAGCTGTTACAACTGAAAAAGCAGAAGAACAACCAGCAACAGTGAAGGCTGAAGTTGTAAACACAGAAGTTAAAGCGCCAGAAGCTGCTTTGAAAGATTCAGAAGTAGAAGCTGCGCTTTCCTTGAAAAACATCAAAAACATTGATGGTAAATATTACTACGTTAATGAAGATGGTTCACACAAAGAAAACTTTGCCATTACTGTAAATGGTCAATTGCTTTACTTCGGTAAAGATGGTGCCCTTACAAGCTCATCAACATACTCTTTCACACCAGGAACAACAAATATTGTTGATGGTTTCTCAATAAATAACCGTGCCTACGATTCATCTGAAGCTAGCTTTGAATTGATTGATGGTTATTTGACTGCAGATAGCTGGTACCGTCCAGCTTCTATCATCAAAGATGGTGTAACTTGGCAAGCATCAACTGCAGAAGATTTCCGTCCACTTTTGATGGCTTGGTGGCCAAATGTAGATACACAAGTTAACTACTTGAACTACATGTCTAAAGTATTTAACTTGGATGCTAAATACACTAGCACAGATAAGCAAGAAACTTTGAATGTTGCTGCTAAGGATATCCAAGTTAAGATTGAACAAAAGATTCAGGCTGAAAAATCAACACAATGGTTGCGTGAAACTATTTCTGCTTTTGTTAAGACACAACCACAATGGAACAAAGAAACTGAAAACTACTCTAAAGGTGGCGGCGAAGATCACCTTCAAGGTGGTGCCCTTCTTTATGTAAATGATTCACGTACACCATGGGCGAATTCTGACTATCGTCGTTTGAACCGTACAGCAACTAACCAGACTGGTACAATTGATAAATCAATTCTTGATGAGCAATCAGATCCAAACCACATGGGTGGTTTCGACTTCTTGCTAGCTAATGACGTAGATTTGTCAAACCCAGTTGTTCAAGCGGAACAATTGAACCAAATCCACTACCTTATGAACTGGGGTTCAATCGTTATGGGTGACAAGGATGCTAACTTCGATGGTATCCGTGTCGACGCGGTAGATAATGTCGATGCAGACATGCTTCAACTCTACACAAACTACTTCCGTGAGTACTATGGTGTTAACAAATCTGAAGCAAACGCTCTTGCTCACATCTCAGTCCTTGAAGCATGGAGTCTTAATGACAACCACTACAATGACAAGACAGATGGCGCTGCGCTTGCTATGGAAAACAAACAACGTTTGGCTCTCCTCTTCTCATTGGCTAAACCAATCAAAGAACGTACACCGGCTGTAAGTCCTTTGTATAACAATACTTTCAACACGACACAACGTGATGAAAAGACTGATTGGATTAACAAAGATGGAAGCAAGGCCTATAACGAAGACGGAACAGTTAAACAGTCTACAATCGGTAAATACAACGAGAAATACGGAGATGCGTCAGGAAACTACGTCTTTATCCGTGCCCATGATAACAACGTTCAAGATATTATTGCTGAAATCATCAAGAAAGAAATCAATCCAAAATCAGATGGTTTCACAATCACTGATGCTGAAATGAAGAAAGCCTTTGAGATTTATAACAAAGACATGCTCAGCAGCGACAAAAAATATACCTTGAACAACATCCCAGCAGCATACGCTGTTATGTTGCAAAACATGGAAACAATCACTCGTGTCTACTATGGAGACCTTTATACAGATAATGGTAATTACATGGAAACTAAGTCTCCATATTACGATACCATTGTTAACTTGATGAAGAATCGTATCAAGTATGTATCTGGTGGACAAGCCCAACGTTCATACTGGTTGCCAACTGATGGTAAGATGGACAATTCAGATGTTGAACTCTACCGTACAAATGAAGTCTATGCTTCAGTACGTTATGGTAAAGACATCATGACAGCTGATGATACAGAAGGTTCTAAATACAGCCGTACATCTGGTCAGGTAACACTTGTAGCTAACAATCCAAAATTGACTTTGGATCAATCAGCTAAACTTAATGTTGAAATGGGTAAAATCCATGCCAACCAAAAATACCGTGCTTTGATTGTTGGTACAGCTGATGGTATCAAGAACTTTACATCTGATGCAGATGCAATCGCAGCAGGTTATGTGAAAGAAACAGACAGCAACGGTGTCTTGACTTTCGGTGCTAATGACATTAAGGGTTATGAAACATTTGATATGTCTGGTTTCGTAGCAGTTTGGGTTCCAGTTGGAGCTTCAGATGATCAAGATATCCGAGTAGCGCCTTCAACAGAAGCTAAAAAAGAAGGAGAGTTGACTCTTAAAGCGACTGAAGCTTATGATTCACAATTGATCTACGAAGGATTCTCTAACTTCCAAACTATCCCAGATGGTTCAGATCCTTCAGTTTATACTAACCGTAAGATTGCTGAAAATGTTGATTTGTTCAAGTCATGGGGCGTAACATCATTTGAAATGGCACCTCAATTTGTATCTGCTGACGATGGTACCTTCCTTGACTCAGTTATCCAAAATGGTTATGCCTTTGCGGACCGTTATGACCTTGCTATGAGTAAGAACAATAAATACGGTACTAAAGAAGACCTTCGTGATGCTCTTAAGGCACTTCACAAAGCTGGTATCCAAGCAATCGCTGACTGGGTTCCAGACCAAATTTACCAATTGCCAGGTAAGGAAGTCGTAACAGCGACTCGTACTGATGGTGCTGGACGTAAGATTGCGGATGCTATCATTGATCACTCGCTTTATGTAGCTAATACTAAGTCATCAGGTAAAGATTACCAAGCTAAATACGGTGGTGAATTCTTGGCTGAGCTTAAAGCTAAATACCCTGAAATGTTCAAGGTTAACATGATCTCAACTGGTAAACCAATTGATGATTCTGTTAAATTGAAACAATGGAAGGCTGAATACTTCAACGGAACAAACGTTCTTGAACGTGGTGTTGGCTATGTACTTAGCGATGAAGCAACTGGTAAATACTTCACAGTCACTAAAGATGGTAACTTCATTCCTCTTCAATTGACAGGTAAAGAAAAGGTTGTTACTGGATTCTCAAGTGATGGTAAGGGAATCACTTACTTCGGTACAAGTGGTACTCAAGCTAAATCTGCCTTTGTAACCTTCAATGGTAACACCTATTACTTCGATGCTCGTGGTCACATGATTACAAACGGTGAATACTCACCAAATGGTAAAGACGTTTATCGTTTCTTGCCAAACGGTATCATGTTGAGTAATGCCTACTATGTTGATGCTAATGGTAATACCTACCTTTACAACACTAAGGGTCAAATGTATAAGGGCGGTTACACTAAATTTGATGTTACTGAAACTAAAGACGGTAAAGAGTCTAAGGTTGTGAAATTCCGTTACTTCACTAATGAAGGTGTCATGGCCAAAGGTGTTACGGTTATTGATGGCTTCACACAATACTTTGGAGAAGACGGTTTCCAAGCTAAAGATAAATTAGTAACCTTTAAAGGTAAAACTTATTACTTTGACGCACACACTGGTAATGCTATCAAGAACACTTGGAGAAACATTGAAGGTAAATGGTATCACTTTGATGAAAATGGTGTTGCCGCTACAGGTGCTCAAGTTATCAATGGTCAAAAACTTTACTTTAATGAAGATGGAAGTCAAGTTAAAGGTGGCGTTGTTAAGAATGCAGATGGTACTTATAGCAAGTACAAAGAAGGTTCTGGAGAGCTAGTGACTAACGAATTCTTCACAACTGATGGCAATGTTTGGTACTATGCAGGCGCTAATGGTAAGACTGTTACAGGTGCACAAGTCATCAATGGCCAACACCTATACTTTAATGCAGACGGAAGCCAAGTTAAGGGTGGTGTTGTTAAGAATGCAGATGGTACTTATAGTAAGTATAATGCTTCAACAGGTGAACGCTTGACTAATGAGTTTTTCACAACAGGCGACAACAACTGGTACTACATTGGTGCTAATGGTAAGTCAGTGACTGGTGAAGTTAAAATTGGTGACGATACTTATTACTTTGCTAAAGATGGTAAACAAGTAAAAGGGCAAACAGTAAGTGCTGGCAATGGTCGAATCAGCTATTACTATGGTGATAGTGGTAAGAGAGCTGTCAGCACATGGGTAGAAATCCAGCCAGGAGTTTACGTTTACTTTGATAAGAATGGTCTTGCTTACCCACCTAGAGTGCTAAACTAATTGATTTAAAAAGGAGAACTTCGGTTCTCTTTTTCTACCATTTGCCAAGTCTATCAAGGCTTTAAGTAAAAAAAGAGATAAGATAGTGGCTATTCTGAGGTTACTGTCTTATTTTTAACACTTTTTGATCCATAAATGGGCATGCTAAAAAAACACCTCATCTGGTATTTTTTGAAACAAGGTGTTACCATAATACGGCATAGACAGCCTTATCGATTTTGGGTCAAAGAGTAATCGTAAAGTTTGTTATGCCTAATGAGGTAATCCATTGTTCGAATAGGACGATGTATAGAGGCAATCGTAT
>OGHZ01000578.1_pt1 | contig 24187 bp, 14 predicted proteins | sample 1571661 | NCBI WGS metagenome assembly OGHZ01 (sample SAMEA2582040, study PRJEB24529) | metagenome | biome: Human gut stool | place: China | collected 2011 | reverse complement strand
GTGAAGTTTAAAATGTACTTTCTTTTCCATGATAATTCTCCTTTCATTTTAAACTTTTAACATACTGCAAAATAAGGGCTGTCATGAGAGTTTATGAAAAGTGAGCATTGGGTAGAGTCCCTAAGGTTGTGGGGCAATCTTCTTAATGACAATCCTTATTTCTCCAAGTCTCCTCAATTTCTGTATTGTGAGACTGTTCAAGGCAAACATGAGTTATAGATAAATAATTTTTTGTAACACGAGAATGGTTTGAAATATGTTCTCCTTTCTATGCTTAGACTATCTCGTTTTTTTTAAGGCTATGAGACACAAAAAACTAGAGCTTACTAGTATGAGGCGTCCCCTCTAGAGCTCTAGTTTGAAATGATGCTGTATTCTTTTTATGAGCCCTAGTTTGATGGTTCAAAGTGACTCAGGAATGGTTATCCTACTATAATCCTTATTTAGGCATTAGGTAACTAATGTCAATCTTTTAGATAATCCCCCAAGTGTCCTTTAAAGCAAAATTAAAACGCTTACATGTTCACCTAGCCTTATTATAATCCTTTTTTAAGAATAAACAACAGAAACTAACGGAATTATCAAAAATGTTAAAGAACTGACATAAAAGATTCTATATTTAGTTTCGTTAGTCAAATAAGAATTCACCTGTGTAAATCATTTATATTTTTAATTTTTGTTCCTCATAGACAGACCACGATCTTAGTCAGATGAAAAAATAGAGTCTTTCTATCTAAAATTTTCTTTTCAGAATTGTCTTTTTAGGGGCTGCTTCTCTCATAGTTTTGCTATCTCTTAAGCTTAATTGAAGCTTGCTTTAATGTTCAAAAGCCTTTAAGGATAAGTGTTTGAAGGTGTTTGAGAATCAAAAACTTTCTATTTAAGACTTTACATGAAGTGTAAGGTCTCATTTTCGCTAATCAAAGTTAATATAACTGAGCGCATGGCAGAGATTTATGAAAAGAAGATGACTTTTTCCTATTTGTAATTTGTCTGAATATATCATAGAGTAGAGTCAACAACAGAAAAAGGATGATTGATATAGATGGAAAATAAGGTACGTTTTAAACTACACAAGGTTAAGAAAAACTGGGTAACTATCGGGGTGACTACCCTCTCAATGGTTGCCTTGGCAGGTGGAAGCCTCCTAGCTCAAGGTAAGGTAGAGGCCGATGAGACAAGCACGCCAAATGGTGATGGCTTGCAGCAACTGAGTGAGGATGGGACTGCCAGTCTAGTGACTACAACAACTGTTACTGAGCAAGCTAGTGCTCAAGCAAGTGTGTCAGCAGTAGCAACAGCCAGCGTAAGTCACGAAACAAGCTTCCAGGCGGCGACAAGTGCAGTCAGCCAGGCGGCAACTGCTCAAGCACAAACTAGTCCAGTTGCCAGTCAGGAAGTGGCAGTTTCTTCAAAAACTCAAGTTAGCACCCAAAAAACTCAGACTGTTGAACAGGCCCCACAAGGTCAGGCAACAACACAGGCAGCTGTTGAGGAAAGAACACAAGCCACTCCTAGAGTATTAACCAATGCAGCGCCATTAATCGCAACACGCGCTGCTGATAGTACTATTCGTATCAATGCTAACCGCAACACTAACATCACGATTACGGCCAGCGGTACGACACCAAATGTAACCATTATCACAGGGCCAAACACGCCTAAGCCAAACGTGACGGTGACAAGTCCAAATGGCACAAGACCAAATGTGACCATTGTAACGCAGCCAAATCAACCAAACAAACCTGTTCAACCGAGTCAACCGTCTCAACCTAATAAGCCAGTCCAACCAAATCAGCCAAGTCTTGACTATAAACCAGTAGCTTCCAACTTGAAGACTATCGATGGCAAGCAGTATTATGTTGAAAATGGCGTCGTGAAAAAGAACGCAGCCATTGAACTCGATGGGCGTCTTTATTATTTCGATGAGACTGGAGCTATGGTGGATCAAAGTAAACCTTTGTATCGTGCCGATGCCATTCCAAATAACTCTATCAATGCGGTTTACAACCAAGCCTACGACACATCAAGCAAGAGTTTCGAACACTTGGACAATTTCTTGACAGCTGATAGTTGGTACCGTCCAAAACAGATATTGAAGGATGGAAAAAATTGGACACCTTCAACTGAGAAAGATTATCGTCCACTTTTGATGACTTGGTGGCCAGACAAGGTGACACAGGTCAACTACCTCAACTATATGAGTCAACAAGGCTTTAGTGATAAGACCTATACGACAGATATGATGAGTTACGACTTGGCATCTGCTGCTGACTTGATTCAAGTTAAAATTGAGGAACGTATCGGTCGTGAGGGCAATACCACTTGGCTTCGCCAGTTGATGTCAGACTTCATCAAAACACAGCCTGGCTGGAACTCTGAGAGTGAGGACAATCTCTTAGTTGGTAAAGACCACTTGCAAGGAGGAGCACTGACCTTCCTCAATAATAGTAGGACAAGTCATGCCAATTCAGATTTCCGTCTCATGAACCGCACACCGACTAACCAAACGGGGACACGCAAATACCATATTGACCGTTCAAATGGTGGTTACGAGTTGCTCTTGGCTAACGATATCGACAACTCTAACCCAGCTGTTCAGGCCGAGCAACTAAACTGGCTCCACTACATCATGAATATTGGTTCTATCCTTGGCAATGATCCAAGTGCCAACTTTGACGGTGTTCGTATCGATGCGGTGGACAATGTGGATGCGGACCTCTTGCAGATTGCTTCTGACTACTTCAAGGAAAAATACCGTGTCGCAGATAATGAAGCAAATGCCATTGCTCATTTGTCAATCCTTGAAGCTTGGTCATACAACGACCACCAATACAACAAGGATACCAAGGGTGCCCAGTTGTCCATTGACAATCCACTACGTGAAACGCTTTTGACAACTTTCTTGCGTAAGAGCAATTACCGTGGTAGCTTGGAACGTGTCATTACTAACTCTCTTAACAACCGTTCAAGCGAGCAAAAACACACGCCTCGTGATGCCAACTACATTTTCGTGCGTGCCCATGATAGTGAAGTGCAAGCTGTTTTGGCTAATATCATCAGTAAGCAGATTAATCCAAAAACAGATGGTTTCACCTTCACTATGGATGAGCTCAAACAGGCTTTTGAAATCTACAATGCGGACATGCGCAAGGCTGATAAACAGTACACTCAGTACAATATCCCAGCTGCCTATGCCACAATGTTGACCAATAAAGACAGTATCACTCGTGTTTACTACGGTGATCTCTTTACCGACGATGGCCAATACATGGCTGAAAAATCACCGTACTATAATGCCATCGATGCCCTGCTCCGTGCTCGCATCAAATATGTAGCAGGTGGTCAAGACATGAAGGTTACTAAGCTTAATGGCTATGAAATCATGTCATCTGTGCGTTATGGTAAAGGAGCAGAAGAAGCCAATCAACTTGGTACTGCTGAAACACGTAACCAAGGAATGCTCGTCCTCACAGCTAACCGTCCAGAGATGAAGTTGGGAGCAAATGATCGTTTGGTGGTCAATATGGGAGCTGCTCACAAAAATCAGGCTTACCGTCCATTGCTTCTCAGCAAATCTACAGGTCTTGCGACCTACCTCAAGGATTCTGATGTGCCAGCTGGATTGGTTCGCTATACGGACAATCAAGGGAACTTGACCTTCACGGCAGACGATATTACTGGTCATTCAACCGTTGAAGTTTCAGGTTATTTGGCAGTTTGGGTGCCAGTAGGTGCTTTAGAAAGCCAAGATGCTCGCACCAAGGCTTCGACGACCAAGAAGGGTGAGCAGGTCTTTGAATCATCAGCAGCTCTTGACTCACAAGTCATTTACGAAGGCTTCTCAAACTTCCAAGATTTCGTTAAGACACCAAGTCAGTACACCAACCGTGTTATTGCTCAAAATGCCAAACTCTTCAAAGAGTGGGGAATCACTTCCTTTGAATTTGCGCCACAATACGTGTCTAGCCAAGACGGCACTTTCTTGGATTCTATCATTGAAAATGGCTACGCCTTCGAGGACCGCTACGATATTGCCATGAGCAAGAACAACAAATACGGTTCACTCAAAGACCTCATGGATGCTCTTCGTGCCCTTCACGCTGAAGGTATCTCAGCCATTGCTGACTGGGTTCCAGATCAAATTTACAACCTTCCTGGAAAAGAAGTGGTAACAGCCTCACGTACCAACAGCTACGGCACACCACGTCCAAATGCCGAAATCTACAATAGTCTCTATGCAGCTAAAACACGTACCTTTGGAAATGACTTCCAAGGCAAGTACGGTGGTGCCTTCCTTGATGAATTGAAGGCAAAATACCCAGCTATCTTTGAGCGCGTGCAGATTTCAAACGGCCGTAAATTGACTACCAATGAGAAAATCACGCAATGGTCAGCCAAGTATTTCAATGGAAGCAATATCCAAGGTACAGGGGCTCGCTATGTCTTGCAAGATAACGCAACAAACCAATACTTCAACCTGAAAGCAGGTCAAACCTTCCTTCCTAAACAAATGACAGAAATCACAGCAACTGGTTTCCGTAGGGTGGGAGATAAGGTCCAATACCTCTCAACGAGTGGCTACCTTGCTAAGAATACCTTCATTCAAATCGGTGCCAACCAGTGGTATTACTTTGATAAGAACGGCAACATGGTCACAGGTGAACAGGTCATTGATGGCAAGAAATACTTCTTCCTAGACAATGGTCTCCAGCTACGTCATGTCCTTCGCCAAGGCAGTGATGGTCACGTCTATTACTACGATCCTAAAGGGGTTCAGGCCTTTAACGGATTCTACGACTTTGCAGGTCCTCGCCAAGACGTTCGCTATTTTGATGGCAACGGTCAAATGTATCGTGGTCTCCATGACATGTATGGCACAACCTTCTATTTCGATGAAAAGACTGGTATTCAAGCCAAAGACAAGTTCATCCGCTTTGCGGACGGACGCACACGTTACTTCATTCCAGATACAGGAAATCTCGCAGTCAACCGTTTTGCGCAAAATCCTGAGAACAAGGCTTGGTATTACCTCGATAGCAACGGTTATGCCGTGACAGGACTCCAAACCATTAACGGTAAGCAGTATTACTTTGACAATGAAGGCCGTCAGGTTAAAGGACACTTTGTCACTATCAATAACCAACGTTACTTCCTTGATGGCGATAGCGGTGAAATTGCCCGTTCACGCTTTGTGACGGAAAACAACAAGTGGTACTATGTCGATGGCAATGGTAAGTTGGTTAAAGGTGCTCAAGTCATTAATGGTAATCACTATTATTTCAACAATGATTATAGCCAAGTCAAGGGTGCCTGGGCCAACGGCCGTTACTATGATGGTGATTCAGGTCAGGCCGTAAGCAACCGCTTTGTCCAAGTTGGTGCCAACAAATGGGCTTATCTCAACCAAAATGGTCAAAAGGTAGTTGGTCTCCAGCATATCAATGGTAAACTTTACTACTTTGAAGGCAATGGTGTCCAAGCCAAGGGTAAACTCCTTACCTATAAAGGCAAGAAATACTACTTTGATGCCAATAGTGGTGAAGCCGTAACCAATCGCTTTATCCAAATTTCTCGTGGTGTTTGGTATTACTTTAACGCCTCAGGCCAAGCCGTAACTGGTGAACAAGTCATCAATGGGCAACACCTCTACTTCGACGCTTCTGGCCGTCAAGTCAAAGGCCGTTACGTCTGGATTAAAGGCCAACGCCGTTACTATGATGCCAATACTGGAGCTTGGGTCAGAAATCGATAAGGGGCAGAAGAAAATGTGATTTTGGGACTATCCTAGATGCTTATAGATTGAAAATCAGTAGCTTTCCACATAATTTCAAAACTTTTAAGTACTTGAAGTATTTTCCTTCAAGTACTTTTCTTTTATCATTTTCCCTCGAAATGTCTAGTGGATTGTAAGTAAACAATGAGTTTGATTAATAGAATCGTCAATAAACTACTTACTTTCGTTTTAAACTATACTCAGTCTTTAATGAGGGAGGCGTTAAAATTGCTAAAAGTTGCGATTTCTGTGTGAATTTAAGAAAATCCGAACGTTCTTTTGGTAACGTTTTCTAACTTATAAAGGCTATAGGTATATATCTTAGACTTGTTTCTTCAAATGGATTATGGGCAGAAGGTTAGTCTTATGAGACTAGGGTTATGTATCTGTAATTGTATTCGCTTCCAAAATCCCTTAACATAGTATAGAGAAATAAAGTTATATTGAAAGGTGTATGTTATGGAAAAGAAAGTTGGATTTAAGTTGCACAAGGTCAAGAAAAACTGGGTGACTATTGGAGTTAGTACGCTGTCGATGGTTGCACTTGCGGGTGGAGCACTTTTAGCAGATCAATCGGCACAAGCAGATGAAGTGTCACTTCCTAATGGTGACGGTTTTGAACAAACAGATGCAGGCATTGAGTCAAGTGCTTCATTGATTAATGAAAGCTATTCGCCAACCTTGACAGAAGATGCTGGCCATTTGTCAGCAGTGTCATCTAACTATGGCAGCCAAACAAACTCAAGCTACGAGTCTTCATCATCTGCCTCAACAGGAGGCTCATCACAGACTGTGGTAGGTGGTGGATCTGGTCAAGTCAGTTCGTCACAATCTTCTCAAGTAGTAGGAACACAAACCTCTAATTCATCACAAACAGGTTCTGCTTACCAATCAAGTAGCAGTTCATCATCAGTAAGTGCTAGTGCGTCAAGTTCGTCAAGCTCATCAAGTTCAGCTTGGTATTCTTACTCGTCGTCATCATCATGGTCATCATCATCGTCAGCTAGCGGTTTTGCGACAATTACGACAAGTTCGTCTAACTCAAACGGCATTCATTGGAATGGTGGTCGAAACACGACAATTACCATCACGGCTTCAGGAACAACGCCGAATGTTACTATCGTTTCGAATTCAAATAAACTGTTTCCAAACGTGACAGTAGGTCAATCAAACGGTTCAAATGCTAATGTCACTATCATTTCACAAGGAAATCAACAAAATAACTCAGGTTACCAAATCATCTCAGGCGAGACTAAGCCAAGTGTTGATTCGAACAATGCCAAGTCACCATTTGTACGTGTAGGAGAAAATCAATGGTATTATTACGACCAATATGGCCAAAAGGTCAAAGGTGAAAAGGTTATCGATGGTAAGGCTTATTACTTCCTTGAAAATGGTCTCCAAGCTCGTGACTCACTTGTTAAAGGTAGCGATGGCTACACTTATTACTACGATAAAAATGGTGTGAAAGCTATCAACGGTTTCTACGATTTTGCAGGTTATCGTAAGGATGTCCGCTATTTCGACTGTTATGGTCACATGGCTACTGGTCTTCTTGAAATGTGTGGCACAACCTTCTACTTTGATACACAAACAGGTATCCAAGCTAAAGACAAGTTTATTCGCTTCTCAGATGGCCGTATCCGTTACTTCATCCCTGATACTGGTAATATGGCTGTAAATACTTTTGTTCAAAATAAAGAAAACCAAGCTTGGTACTATCTTGATGAACATGGTTACGCTGTGACAGGAAAACGTATCATCAATGGTAAAGAATACTGCTTTGACTCAGAAGGCCGTCAAATCAAAGGTCAGATGATGCAACAAGGCAACAAGCAATACTACATTTCAGCTCAAACAGGTGAAATGGCTGTTTCACGCTTTATCTTTGAAAACAACAACTGGTATTATGCGGATGCTTTTGGTTGCCTCGTTCAAGGTGCAAAAGTGATTGATGGTAAACTCTATTACTTCAATAAAGATCACAGCCAACTAAAAGGTGGCTGGGCTGAAGGACGCTATTATGATGCCGTTACTGGCCAAGCAGTCATCAACCAATTCATTCAAATCGCGGCTAACCAATGGGCTTACCTTAACCAAGATGGTCACAAAGTAACAGGTCTTCAAAACATTAACAATAAAGTTTACTACTTTGGCAGCAATGGTGCTCAAGTCAAAGGTAAATTGCTCACTGTCCAAGGTAAGAAATGCTACTTTGATGCCCACACTGGTGAGCAAGTGGTGAACCGCTTTGTCGAAGCTGGACGTGGTTGCTGGTATTACTTCAACGCAGCAGGTCAAGCAGTGACTGGACAACAAGTGATTAATGGTAAACACCTTTACTTTGACGGTTCAGGTCGTCAAGTGAAAGGACGTTATGTCTATGTTGGTGGTAAACGCCTTTTCTGCGATGCCAAAACTGGTGAATTGAGACAGCGTCGCTAATTAAGATGTACTTTAAAAATCTAGAGCGAATTTTTCCTTTTCCTATATAAATTACTACTATTATTTTCCTATCAGAACTCTAGATGATTAAATAGACAAAAAAGCCAGCATTAGCTGGTTTTTTTAGTGAGGATAGCATTTTGCTGTTTGTTTAGGTGATTTTTCACGCTTAAATCCTAATAATTTTATCCCTCTCATATTCAAAAGAAGGAGCCATAGCCGTGTTATAATGGGTATTATAGTTGTATTTAGGAAACTAGAGTTAGGGGGAGGTATGAGAAAGTTTATTCTTAAGCGAAAAGGTATGGGAAAGTTGATAGCAATCAGTACAATTTTATTAACTGTAGCTTTCTTCCTGACTTATTTTATGAGCTCTCATCAAACAAAAGCTAATCACTCAGAGGAGCATTCTTCAAAAGTTGAGTACGATATAACTGAAGATTCGTTAAAGGATAGTAAACCTGTAGTTTTTGGAGATAGAAATCAATTTGTTCTTGCCCCTTCAAAGGCACATGTTACTCAAAATTATATCGTTGATCTCAGATTTGTATCCTATAAGGGAAAAGATGTTACGGTTCAAAAGACTAATGGCTCTGAATATATTTTAGTCACCCTTGACCTCAATGATAACTTTAAGCGTAAGGAATATGACCTTTATAAGGCAACAGAGGCTTATAAAAAAGATGCTAAAATCTGGAAAGTCTTTGATTATTTAACCTATGAAGGGAAGGACCTAGCCATTATTGCCTTGGTTAAGGATGATGTTCATTACACAATTGATGAGTATGTTGGAGTTGATTTATCAAATGGGAAAGTTGAAGCTTTACCAGAAGAATTAAGTAATTTTTATAATGATCCTAACAGAAATCATAGGAATTATAATGATTATTATTCTGATGTTATTTGGGACACTTCGCTGAATAGTACATCTGAGTTGTACGAACTCTCAGTCCTCTCTATGATATGGTTCCATAAAGGTGATAGTGGTGTTGGCAGTAGTAATGAAGCAAAAACATTAAATCTTTTTACGGATTATCCTGATTTCTGGAATAAAATATATGGAGATGTGTCTTACAGTATCTATCCTCGTCCGGAGTCTGTCAGTGCGGAGGAGTGGCTTAATGCAACACTTCATTGGTTAGCTCCAGCAGGTGGTGAAGATTTAACAGTTTATGCAGTTAAAGATGGGAAAAAGACAGATTATCCCATTGCAACTTACGCTGACTTAGAAGCATGGAGAGCATCGCAACCTACTGAGTAGAGGGTGTTCAATAGAGGAAGTTTATTAGGTATCAGATTGAAGACACACTAAAGGAGAGAAATCATGCTTATCGTGGCGTGGATGCGCAGGGTCATATTATTTCCGGGTAGTTCGAATTATGTCTTTTATAAAACAGATTCCAGAACACGAAAAAAAGCATTCCTCTATGCAATTATTGAGACCATAGGTGCCTTTTTTACTAGGTGGTAGTACATGGAAAATAATTAAAAATACCAATCAAGAGTTTTTCGGACTACCAAACATGGGAAGCAGGTAACCTCCTAACCCATTAGCCACACATACTTTCACAGTCATTCGCTAATGCCTCCTACCAAAGCCTTTATTTCATCTTAGAAATAAAGGTTTTTTTAAAACAAAAATAGCATAAAAATCTAGTTATCCGCATAAAAACTGGACTTATCACACTTTATCAAGGTCAAAACCACTCAATTTACTACTAATTTACTACTTATGAATGAGCTTTGATACGACGATTTATCCTTGAAAAGTGAAGATATAAAGATACTTCCAATAAAATTTGAATATTTAATAGGTAGACACTTCAAAAAATGAGGTGTCTATTTTTTTACCCGATTTTGAAAGGAAGTGAACTTATGAAAACAAAAAATCAAGAATCAAAAGGTCGTTCCCCACTCTTTAAGACCATCAAACATTCATTCAGCCAATAAAAAAGAAAGGATAGGTAAAAATATGGAACTTAAATTTGTGATTCCCAACATGGAAAAAACATTCGGCAATTTAGAATTTGCTGGCGAGGATAAAGTCGTTCAGCGAAGAATCAACGGACGGCTAACTGTCTTATCAAGAAGCTATAATCTCTATTCTGATGTTCAAAGAGCAGATGATATTGTGGTGGTGCTTCCTGCTGAAGCTGGCGAAAAACATTTCGGCTTTGAGGAACGTGTGAAGTTAGTCAATCCACGTATTACCGCAGAGGGCTACAAAATCGGCACTCGTGGTTTTACAAATTACCTTTTACATGCTGACGACATGATAAAAGAATAAAGAAAGAGAGGAAAAATGATGAGATTAGCAAATGGCATTGTATTAGATAAAGACACGATTTTTGGAGAATTGAAATTCTCTGCTCTACGTCGTGAAGTGAGAATCCAAAATGAAGACGGGTCGGTTTCAGATGAAATCAAGGAACGTACCTATGACTTAAAATCCAAAGGACAAGGACGCATGATTCAAGTAAGTATTCCTGCCAGCGTGCCTTTGAAAGAGTTTGATTATAACGCACGGGTGGAACTTATCAATCCCATTGCGGACACCGTTGCTACTGCCACCTATCAAGGAGCAGATGTTGACTGGTATATCAAGGCAGACGATATTGTGCTGACAAAGGATTCTAGTTCATTCAAAGCTCAACCACAAGCAAAGAAAGAACCGACACAAGACAAATAGTCGCTAGGTAGAAAGGAGACTTTTTCGCATGAAACAGCGTGGTAAAAGGATTCGCCCATCTGGTAAAGATTTAGTCTTTCATTTTACGATAGCGTCACTCCTGCCTGTTTTCCTGCTGGTTGTCGGACTGTTTCATGTGAAGACAATCCAGCAGATCAACTGGCAGGATTTTAACCTATCACAAGCAGATAAGATTGACATTCCCTATTTAATTATCAGTTTCAGTGTCGCAATTCTTATCTGCTTGCTGGTAGCGTTTGTATTCAAACGGGTTCGCTATGATACGGTTAAACAACTTTACCACCGTCAAAAACTGGCAAAGATGATACTTGAAAACAAGTGGTATGAATCTGAACAGGTCAAAACAGAGGGTTTCTTTAAAGATAGTGCTGGTCGTACAAAGGAAAAGATAACCTACTTCCCTAAAATGTATTATCGACTTAAAAATGGCTTGATACAGATACGGGTGGAAATCACGCTGGGAAAATATCAAGACCAACTCTTACACTTGGAAAAGAAATTAGAGAGTGGCTTGTACTGTGAGCTGACGGATAAAGAGTTAAAGGATTCCTATGTGGAATATACTTTGCTCTATGACACCATAGCCAGTCGTATTTCTATTGATGAAGTAGAAGCTAAAGATGGTAAACTTCGCTTAATGAAAAACGTATGGTGGGAATATGATAAGCTCCCTCATATGTTGATTGCTGGTGGTACAGGTGGCGGTAAAACTTACTTTATACTGACACTGATTGAAGCCTTGCTTCATACAGATTCAAAACTGTATATTCTTGACCCGAAAAATGCTGACCTTGCGGACTTAGGTTCTGTGATGGCAAATGTCTACTATAGAAAAGAAGACTTGCTTTCTTGCATTGAAACATTCTATGAAGAAATGATGAAACGTAGTGAGGAAATGAAGCAGATGAAGAACTATAAGACTGGCAAAAATTATGCTTACTTAGGTCTCCCGGCACACTTCTTAATCTTTGATGAATACGTCGCTTTCATGGAAATGCTGGGAACAAAAGAAAACACCGCAGTTATGAATAAGCTGAAACAGATTGTCATGTTAGGTCGTCAAGCTGGCTTCTTTCTAATACTGGCTTGTCAACGTCCAGACGCAAAATATTTAGGCGACGGAATCCGTGACCAGTTTAATTTCAGAGTGGCTTTAGGTCGTATGTCTGAAATGGGCTATGGCATGATGTTTGGCAGTGACGTACAAAAGGATTTCTTCTTAAAGCGAATCAAAGGTCGTGGCTATGTTGATGTAGGAACAAGTGTCATATCAGAGTTTTATACTCCCCTTGTACCAAAAGGATATGATTTCTTGGAGGAAATTAAAAAGTTATCCAACAGCAGACAGTCCACGCAGGCGACGTGCGAAGCGGAAGTCGCAGGTGTGGACTGATCTTGCTGGCTGGTGTGGCAATAGCCACGCCAGCACTTAACCCCCCGTATCTAACAGGGGGGTACAAATCGACAGGAAACAGTCAAAAAAACATTAGAAAATCCTTTGGTTACAAGGGATTTACAAAATTTCAGCGTATGTCAAATGGGCTTTAAAAGTTGACATACGCCTTTTTGATTGGAGGGATTTTTACTGAATGAACAAACTTGGTTACAGCATTTAAAAGAAAAACGCTTGGCTTATGGACTATCTCAAAACCGTTTAGCTGTTGCGACTGGTATTACAAGGCAGTATCTAAGCGATATTGAAACAGGAAAAGTCAAGCCATCAGAGGATTTACAGCAGTCCCTTTGGGAAGCTCTGGAACGCTTCAATCCCGACGCTCCCCTTGAAATGCTGTTTGATTATGTAAGGATTCGCTTTCCGACAACAGACGTACAGCAGGTGGTCGAAAACATCTTACAACTGAAACTGTCCTATTTTCTTCATGAGGACTATGGTTTCTATTCTTATTCAGAGCATTATGCTTTAGGCGACATATTCGTCCTTTGCTCCCATGAACTGGACAAAGGAGTTCTGGTGGAATTGAAAGGTCGTGGGTGCAGACAATTTGAAAGCTATCTTCTGGCACAACAAAGAAGCTGGTATGAGTTCTTTATGGACGTTTTGGTGGCTGGCGGTGTGATGAAACGCCTTGACCTTGCCATTAACGATAAGACAGGGATTTTGAATATCCCTGTACTCACTGAAAAGTGCCAACAGGAAGAATGTATCTCCGTCTTCCGCAGTTTTAAAAGCTATCGCAGTGGCGAACTGGTACGCAAAGAGGAAAAGGAATGTATGGGAAACACCCTCTATATCGGTTCATTACAAAGTGAAGTTTATTTCTGTATCTATGAAAAGGACTACGAGCAGTACAAGAAAAATGATATTCCCATTGAAGACGCAGAAGTAAAAAACCGTTTTGAGATTCGATTGAAAAATGAGCGTGCCTATTATGCAGTCCGTGATTTACTCGTCTATGACAATCCAGAGCATACCGCCTTTAAAATTATCAATCGGTATATCCGTTTTGTAGATAAAGACGATTCCAAACCTCGTTCTGATTGGAAACTGAATGAAGAATGGGCTTGGTTTATTGGGAACAATCGTGAACGATTAAAACTAACCACAAAACCAGAGCCTTACTCCTTCCAAAGGACGCTGAACTGGCTATCTCATCAAGTTGCCCCGACCTTAAAGGTTGCGATTAAACTTGATGAAATCAACCAGACGCAGGTTGTAAAAGACATTCTCGACCATGCGAAACTGACAGACCGACACAAGCAGATTTTGAAGCAACAGTCAGTAAAAGAACAGGACGTGATAACAACAAAAAAATAACTCAAATACAAATTCATTGAATATAGAGAGGAGAACATTTTTATGAATTTTGGACAAAACCTTTATAACTGGTTTCTATCAAACGCTCAATCACTGGTGCTTTTAGCAATCGTTGTGATTGGCTTGTATCTTGGCTTCAAGCGTGAGTTTAGCAAACTGATTGGCTTTTTAATTATTGCGATTATTGCGGTTGGCTTAGTCTTCAACGCTGCTGGAGTAAAAGACATTTTACTAGAGCTATTCAATCGCATTATTGGTGCTTAAATAAAACCGTTCTTTTGTGGAATATAAGTGGTTTTCTTATGTTCCGCAAAGGAATGGTACACCAAACGAAGTGCGGTAGGGATTTTTGAATCTCTACAAAGAAAGGACGTGAATATATGGACGATATGCAAGTCTATATTGCGAATTTAGGCAAATACAATGAGGGCGAATTGGTCGGTGCGTGGTTTACCTTTCCCATTGACTTTGAGGAAGTCAAAGAGAAAATCGGCTTGAATGATGAATATGAGGAATACGCCATTCATGACTACGAGTTACCCTTTACGGTTGACGAATACACTTCCATTGGCGAACTCAATCGACTATGGGAAATGGTATCGGAATTACCCGAAGAATTACAATCGGAGCTATCTGCTCTGCTCACTCATTTTTCAAGCATTGAAGAACTAAGCGAACATCAAGAGGATATTATCATTCATTCCGATTGTGATGATATGTATGACGTGGCACGCTACTACATTGAAGAAACGGGTGCTTTAGGCGAAGTACCAGCTAGTCTTCAAAACTATATTGATTATCAAGCCTATGGTCGGGATTTAGACCTTTCAGGAACGTTTATCTCAACCAATCATGGGATTTTTGAAATCGTCTATTAAATCTGTCGGTACATTACTACTGGCAGATTTTCTATTTTACGGGGTGGCTCAATCAGCTACCCCTATTTTTTATGAAAGGATTGATTACATGAAGAAAATACGAAGCTATACCAGTATCTGGTCTGTGGAAAAGGTACTGTATTCTATCAATGATTTTAGACTTCCGTTTCCCATAACCTTTACGCAAATGACATGGTTTGTCGTGTCACTCTTTGCAGTGATGATACTTGGCAACTTGCCCCCTCTTTCCATGATAGAGGGAGCATTTCTCAAATACTTTGGGATTCCTGTGGCTTTCACATGGTTTATGTCTACAAAAACTTTTGATGGTAAAAAGCCTTATGGATTTTTGAAGTCTGTCATTGCTTATGCACTGCGACCAAAGCTGACCTATGCAGGAAAAAAAGTAACGCTTGGCAGAAACCAGCCACAAGAAGCCATTACAGCAGTTAGGAGTGAATTTTATGGCATATCCAATTAAATACATTGAAAACAATCTCGTCTGGAATAAAGACGGGGAATGTTATGCTTACTATGAGCTTGTTCCTTACAATTACTCATTTCTAAGTCCAGAACAGAAAATACAAGTGCATGATTCTTTCAGACAGCTTATCGCACAAAATCGTGATGGCAAAATTCATGCTTTACAAATCAGTACAGAATCCAGCATACGTTCTGCACAAGAGCGTTCCAAAAATGAAGTCACTGGCAAGCTCAAAGCGGTTGCCTATGACAAAATCGACCAACAGACAGACGCTTTAATATCCATGATTGGCGAAAATCAAGTGAACTACCGTTTCTTTATCGGCTTTAAGTTGCTTCTCAACGATCAGGAGTTTTCTATGAAAAGTCTTACCGTTGAAGCAAAAAATGCTTTGTCTGATTTTGTCTATGATGTGAACCATAAGCTGATGGGCGATTTTGTTAGTATGAGTAATGATGAAATCCTGCGTTTTCAGAAGATGGAAAAGCTCTTAGAAAATAAAATCTCTCGTCGTTTCAAAATCCGCAGGTTAGATAAGGACGACTTCGGCTATCTGATTGAACACCTTTACGGACAGACAGGCACTGCCTATGAAGAGTATGAGTACCATCTATCAAAGAAAAAGCTGGATAATGAAACGCTGATTAAATACTATGACTTGATTAAGCCTACTCGCTGTTTGGTGGAAGAAAAACAGCGATATTTGAAAATCCAGCAGGAAGATGAAACCGTCTATGTAGCTTACTTTACCATTAACAGCATTGTCGGAGAACTGGACTTCCCGTCCTCTGAAATCTTCTACTACCAGCAACAGCAATTTACATTCCCGATTGATACGTCAATGAATGTGGAAATTGTAGCGAATCGTAAAGCCCTATCTACTGTCCGCAATAAAAAGAAAGAACTGAAAGACTTGGATAACCACGCTTGGCAAAGTGATAATGAAACCAGCTCCAATGTGGCGGAAGCTCTGGAAAGTGTGAATGAGCTGGAAACCAATTTAGACCAAAGCAAGGAATCTATGTACAAGCTGTCTTATGTGGTAAGGGTATCAGCAAATGATCTTGACGAACTCAAACGTCGTTGTAATGAAGTGAAAGATTTTTATGACGATTTAAGCGTAAAACTGGTACGACCATTTGGGGATATGCTCGGCTTACATGAAGAATTTTTACCTGCCAGCAAGCGTTATATGAATGATTATATTCAATACGTGACCTCTGATTTCCTCGCTGGTTTAGGTTTTGGTGCTACTCAAATGCTGGGGGAAAATGAGGGGATTTATGTTGGCTACAGCTTAGATACTGGACGCAATGTCTATCTGAAACCTGCTCTTGCCAGTCAAGGGGTTAAGGGTTCAGTAACCAATGCGTTAGCGTCGGCTTTTGTTGGTTCGCTGGGTGGTGGTAAATCCTTTGCGAATAACCTTATCGTCTATTATGCGGTGCTTTATGGGGCACAAGCAGTGATTGTAGACCCAAAAGCAGAACGTGGCAGATGGAAAGAAACCTTGCCAGAGATTTCCCATGAAATCAATATCGTCACTCTGACTTCTGATGAGAAAAACAAAGGCTTACTTGACCCTTATGTGATTATGAAAAATCCCAAAGATTCTGAATCACTGGCTATTGATATTCTGACATTCCTTACGGGGATTTCCTCTCGTGATGGGGAACGCTTCCCAATCCTTAGAAAAGCCATTCGTGCAGTAACCAATAGTGAAGTACGAGGGTTGATGAAAGTGATTGAGGAATTACGGGTTGAGAATACGCCACTAAGTACCAGTATAGCCGACCATATCGAAAGTTTTACAGACTATGACTTTGCACATTTATTATTCAGTAATGGTTATGTGGAGCAGTCTATCAGCTTAGAAAAACAACTGAACATTATACAGGTTGCGGACTTGGTACTTCCCGACAAGGAAACTTCCTTTGAGGAATATACCACTATGGAGCTTTTATCCGTTGCTATGCTGATTGTCATTAGTACCTTTGCTTTAGACTTTATCCATACAGACCGAAGCATTTTCAAGATTGTAGATTTAGACGAAGCATGGAGCTTTTTACAGGTAGCACAAGGAAAAACACTATCTATGAAGCTGGTTCGGGCTGGTCGTGCTATGAACGCTGGGGTATATTTCGTGACCCAAAATACAGACGACCTCTTAGATGAAAAACTGAAAAATAACCTCGGCTTAAAATTTGCATTTCGTTCCACTGACCTTAACGAGATTAAAAAGACCTTAGCCTTTTTTGGTGTAGACCCAGAGGACGAAAACAATCAGAAGCGATTGCGTGATTTGGAAAACGGGCAATGCCTTATCAGTGATTTATATGGTCGTGTCGGTGTGATACAGTTCCACCCTGTATTTGATACCAGACCACCTGTGCGAAAAGAGGTGTAAATGTGAAACCATCAATAGTAAACAGAATAAAATCAAACTGGACGCTGAAACGTCTAGGTAAAGTGGCAATGACAGTGGCTTTCACACTTGTGATTGCCATTTTTCTTTTAGCCATGCTGGGAACGGTGGTTCAAGCTGCGGGCTTGGTAGATGATACGGTCAATGTGGCAAATGAATACAGCCGATACCCACTTGAAAACTATCAACTGGATTTTTATGTGGATAATAGCTGGGGCTGGCTTCCGTGGAACTGGTCGGACGGGATTGGAAAACAGGTCATGTATGGACTATATGCCATTACCAATTTTATTTGGACAATCAGTTTGTATGTTTCCAATGCGACAGGTTACTTAGTACAGGAAGCCTATTCCTTAGACTTCATTTCCGCTACAGCAGATTCCATTGGTAAGAATATGCAGACCTTAGCTGGTGTGAGTGCAAACGGATTTTCAACAGAGGGTTTCTATGTTGGATTCCTCTTACTCTTGATTTTGGTTCTTGGGGTTTATGTTGCCTATACGGGACTGATAAAGAGAGAAACCACAAAGGCAATTCATGCCATTATGAATTTTGTGCTGGTGTTTATCCTATCGGCTTCCTTTATTGCCTACGCTCCCGACTACATTAAAAAAATCAATGACTTTTCATCAGACATCAGTAATGCCAGTTTATCACTTGGCACGAAGATTGTCATGCCCCATTCCGATAGTCAAGGCAAGGACAGCGTGGACTTAATCAGAGATAGCCTGTTTTCCATACAGGTTCAGCAACCGTGGCTACTGCTTCAATACAACAGTTCAGACATTGAAAGTATCGGTATTGACCGTGTGGAAAGCCTGCTCTCCACCAGCCCAGATTCCAACAATGGCGAAGACAGAGAAAAAATTGTTGCGGAAGAAATTGAAGACAGAAGCAATACCAATCTAACCATTACAAAGACCATTAACCGTTTAGGTACAGTCTTCTTCCTATTTGTCTTCAATATTGGGATTTCCATATTTGTATTCCTATTAACAGGAATCATGATTTTCTCGCAGGTACTTTTTATCATCTATGCTATGTTTCTGCCTGTGAGCTTTATTTTAAGCATGATTCCATCATTTGATGGTATGTCAAAACGAGCCATAACAAAGGTCTTTAATACCATTTTGACACGAGCTGGAATCACATTGATTATTACGACAGCATTTAGTATTTCAACCATGCTCTATACCTTATCGGCTGGTTATCCGTTCTTTTTGATTGCTTTTCTACAGATTGTGACCTTTGCAGGAATCTACTTCAAGCTGGGCGATTTAATGAGTATGTTTTCTCTACAGAGTAACGATTCTCAAAGTGTGGGAAGTCGTGTGATGAGAAAACCTCGTATGCTTATGCACGCTCACATGCACCGTCTACAGCGGAAACTTGGACGTTCCATGACTACTCTAGGGGCTGGGTCTGCCATTGTTACAGGTAAAAAAGGACAGTCGGGTTCGGGGAGTTCTGCAAGGACACAAGCAGATCACTCCCGACCAGACGGAAAGGAAAAATCAACACTTGGAAAACGTATCGGTCAAACCATCGGTACAGTAGCTGATACCAAAGACAGAATGGTAGACACTGCTAGTGGTTTGAAAGAACAGGTTAAAGATTTGCCGACCAATGCAAGATATGCAGTATATCAAGGAAAATCCAAAGTAAAAGAGAATGTCCGTGATTTAACCAGTAGTATTTCTCAAACCAAAGCGGACAGAGCCAGTGGACGCAAGGAACAGCAGGAACAAAGGCGAAAAACCATTGCGAAGCGTCGCTCTGAAATGGAACAGGTCAAACAGAAAAAACAGCCTGCTTCTTCTGTTCATGAAAGACCGACTACAAGACAAGAACAATATCATGATGAACAGACCTCAAAACAGTCTAATATTCAGACTTCATATAAGGAATCTCAACAAGCCAAACAAGAGCGTCCAGCAGTTAAGTCCGATTTTTCAAGTCCAAAAGTGGAACGCCAAGGCAATACCGTTCAAGAAAAAACCGTTCAAAAGCCAGCAACTTCAACCACTACAGCAGATAGAACTTCACAACGTCCAATCACAAAAGAACGTCCGTCTACTGTTCAAAGAGTACCACTACAAAATACAAGAAGTAGACCACCAATCAAAACCGCCACCATTAAGAAAGTCGGTAAGAAACCATGAAGTTGAAAACTTTAGTGATTGGTGGTTCTGGATTATTCTTGATGGTCTTCTCACTGCTTCTGTTTGTTGCCATTTTATTTTCAGATGAACAGGACAGCGGAATTTCCAATATTCATTATGGAGGTGTGAATGTTTCCGCAGAAGTGCTGGCTCATAAGCCTATGGTAGAAAAATATGCCAAAGAATATGGCGTTGAAGAATATGTCAACATACTTCTTGCGATTATACAGGTGGAATCGGGCGGTACTGCGGAAGATGTTATGCAGTCCTCGGAATCCCTCGGTCTTCCACCTAATTCATTGAGTACAGAAGAATCCATTAAGCAAGGTGTGAAGTATTTCAGTGAATTATTAGCCAGTAGCGAAAGGCTCAGTGTAGATTTAGAATCGGTTATCCAGTCCTACAATTATGGTGGTGGTTTCTTAGGGTATGTGGCTAATCGTGGAAATAAATATACCTTTGAACTGGCTCAAAGTTTCTCAAAAGAGTATTCAGGTGGCGAAAAAGTGTCTTACCCCAATCCCATAGCCATACCTATCAATGGGGGCTGGCGATACAACTATGGCAATATGTTTTATGTGCAACTGGTAACGCAGTATCTTGTCACAACAGAGTTTGATGATGATACGGTACAAGCCATCATGGACGAAGCACTGAAATATGAGGGCTGGCGATACGTTTACGGTGGAGCTTCCCCGACTACTTCTTTTGATTGTAGCGGACTGACACAATGGACGTATGGAAAAGCTGGAATTAACTTACCACGAACCGCACAACAGCAATATGATGTGACCCAGCATATCCCACTATCGGAAGCACAAGCTGGCGATTTGGTTTTCTTTCATTCTACCTATAACGCTGGCTCTTATATTACTCATGTTGGGATATACCTTGGCAATAACCGTATGTTTCATGCAGGCGACCCAATCGGTTATGCCGACTTAACAAGCCCCTACTGGCAACAGCATTTAGTGGGAGCAGGACGAATCAAACAATGAGAAAGGAAGATTTAATGATGAAATTTAGAAAAAATCAGAATAAAGAAAAACAGATACCAAAGGAAAAGAAACCTCGTGTCTATAAGGTCAATCCTCATAAAAAGGTTGTGATTGCCTTGTGGGTACTTTTAGGGCTTAGTTTCAGCTTTGCGATATTCAAGCACTTTACAGCTATAGATACTCATACTATTCACGAAACAACTATCATAGAAAAGGAATACGTTGATACTCATCATGTAGAAAATTTTGTAGAGAACTTTGCGAAAGTCTACTATTCATGGGAGCAATCCGATAAGTCCATTGATAATCGAATGGAAAGTCTAAAAGGCTATCTGACAGATGAACTTCAAGCTCTCAATGTTGATACAGTACGCAAAGATATTCCTGTATCGTCTTCTGTAAGAGGATTTCAGATATGGACGGTAGAGCCAACTGGCGACAATGAGTTTAATGTAACCTACAGTGTAGACCAGCTCATTACAGAGGGAGAAAATACAAAGACCGTCCACTCTGCTTATATAGTGAGTGTCTATGTAGATGGTTCTGGAAATATGGTACTGGTTAAGAATCCGACCATTACCAACATACCTAAGAAATCAAGTTATAAACCAAAAGCCATTGAAAGTGAGGGGACGGTTGATTCCATTACAACCAATGAAATCAATGAGTTTTTAACGACGTTCTTCAAGCTCTATCCTACAGCGACAGCCAGTGAACTTTCCTACTATGTGAATGACGGGATATTAAAACCAATCGGAAAAGAGTACATCTTTCAAGAACTGGTAAATCCTATTCACAATCGTAAGGATAATCAAGTCACGGTATCGCTGACAGTGGAGTATATCGACCAGCAGACCAAAGCAACGCAGGTATCTCAATTTGATTTGGTACTTGAAAAGAACGGGAGTAATTGGAAGATTATAGAATAACAAATATTGGTACATTATTACAGCTATTTTGTAATCACGTACTCTCTTTGATAAAAAATTGGAGATTCCTTTACAAATATGCTCTTACGTGCTATTATTTAAGTGACTATTTAAAAGGAGTTAATAAATATGCGGCAAGGTATTCTTAAATAAACTGTCAATTTGATAGCGGGAACAAATAATTAGATGTCCTTTTTTAGGAGGGCTTAGTTTTTTGTACCCAGTTTAAGAATACCTTTATCATGTGATTCTAAAGTATCCAGAGAATATCTGTATGCTTTGTATACCTATGGTTATGCATAAAAATCCCAGTGATAAAAGTATTTATCACTGGGATTTTTATGCCCTTTTGGGTTTTTGAATGGAGGAAAATCACATGAAAATTATTAATATTGGAGTTTTAGCTCATGTTGATGCAGGAAAAACTACCTTAACAGAAAGCTTATTATATAACAGTGGAGCGATTACAGAATTAGGAAGCGTGGACAAAGGTACAACGAGGACGGATAATACGCTTTTAGAACGTCAGAGAGGAATTACAATTCAGACAGGAATAACCTCTTTTCAGTGGGAAAATACGAAGGTGAACATCATAGACACGCCAGGACATATGGATTTCTTAGCAGAAGTATATCGTTCATTATCAGTTTTAGATGGGGCAATTCTACTGATTTCTGCAAAAGATGGCGTACAAGCACAAACTCGTATATTATTTCATGCACTTAGGAAAATGGGGATTCCCACAATCTTTTTTATCAATAAGATTGACCAAAATGGAATTGATTTATCAACGGTTTATCAGGATATTAAAGAGAAACTTTCTGCCGAAATTGTAATCAAACAGAAGGTAGAACTGTATCCTAATATGTGTGTGACGAACTTTACCGAATCTGAACAATGGGATACGGTAATAGAGGGAAACGATGACCTTTTAGAGAAATATATGTCCGGTAAATCATTAGAAGCATTGGAACTCGAACAAGAGGAAAGCATAAGATTTCAGAATTGTTCTCTGTTCCCTCTTTATCATGGAAGTGCAAAAAACAATATAGGGATTGATAACCTTATAGAAGTGATTACGAATAAATTTTATTCATCAACACATCGAGGTCCGTCTGAACTTTGCGGAAATGTTTTCAAAATTGAATATACAAAAAAAAGACAACGTCTTGCATATATACGCCTTTATAGTGGAGTACTACATTTACGAGATTCGGTTAGAGTATCAGAAAAAGAAAAAATAAAAGTTACAGAAATGTATACTTCAATAAATGGTGAATTATGTAAGATTGATAGAGCTTATTCTGGAGAAATTGTTATTTTGCAAAATGAGTTTTTGAAGTTAAATAGTGTTCTTGGAGATACAAAACTATTGCCACAGAGAAAAAAGATTGAAAATCCGCACCCTCTACTACAAACAACTGTTGAACCGAGTAAACCTGAACAGAGAGAAATGTTGCTTGATGCCCTTTTGGAAATCTCAGATAGTGATCCGCTTCTACGATATTACGTGGATTCTACGACACATGAAATTATACTTTCTTTCTTAGGGAAAGTACAAATGGAAGTGATTAGTGCACTGTTGCAAGAAAAGTATCATGTGGAGATAGAACTAAAAGAGCCTACAGTCATTTATATGGAGAGACCGTTAAAAAATGCAGAATATACCATTCACATCGAAGTGCCGCCAAATCCTTTCTGGGCTTCCATTGGTTTATCTGTATCACCGCTTCCGTTGGGAAGTGGAATGCAGTATGAGAGCTCGGTTTCTCTTGGATACTTAAATCAATCATTTCAAAATGCAGTTATGGAAGGGATACGCTATGGTTGCGAACAAGGATTATATGGTTGGAATGTGACGGATTGTAAAATCTGTTTTAAGTACGGTTTATACTATAGCCCTGTTAGTACTCCAGCAGATTTTCGGATGCTTGCTCCTATTGTATTGGAACAAGTCTTAAAAAAAGCTGGAACAGAATTGTTAGAGCCATATCTTAGTTTTAAAATTTATGCGCCACAGGAATATCTTTCACGAGCATACAACGATGCTCCTAAATATTGTGCGAACATCGTAGACACTCAATTGAAAAATAATGAGGTCATTCTTAGTGGAGAAATCCCTGCTCGGTGTATTCAAGAATATCGTAGTGATTTAACTTTCTTTACAAATGGACGTAGTGTTTGTTTAACAGAGTTAAAAGGGTACCATGTTACTACCGGTGAACCTGTTTGCCAGCCCCGTCGTCCAAATAGTCGGATAGATAAAGTACGATATATGTTCAATAAAATAACTTAGTGTATTTTATGTTGTTATATAAATATGGTTTCTTGTTAAATAAGATGAAATATTTTTTAATAAAGATTTGAATTAAAGTGTAAAGGAGGAGATAGTTATTATAAACTACAAGTGGATATTGTGTCCTGTATGTGGAAATAAAACACGATTAAAGATAAGGGAAGATACTGAATTAAAAAAATTCCCCCTCTATTGTCCGAAATGCAGACAAGAAAATTTAATTGAAATAAAGCAGTTCAAAGTAACTGTGATTACAGAGCCAGACGCAAAGACGCAGAGCCGATAAAATGAGATTAATACAATCTCAT
>OGHZ01000526.1_pt1 | contig 26383 bp, 18 predicted proteins | sample 1571661 | NCBI WGS metagenome assembly OGHZ01 (sample SAMEA2582040, study PRJEB24529) | metagenome | biome: Human gut stool | place: China | collected 2011 | reverse complement strand
GTTAAGGTTTAGGTTAAAAAAATTAAGGGGAGCTGTGAAGCTGCCCTTTTTTCATGCCCAAATGTTAGTTCAAACCAGATAAAATGCCTACCTTTGGCGGATAACTATTTAGATGTGAAGCACAATGGAAGATTTTTTGAAATTTCTCTTGATAGCAGGCGTCATTCTTGTGGGAATATTCAAAGAGGTGAATAAAAACAGCAAGGCGAAAAAGGCTAAAGCCAAGCACCCCGTTCCCCCAATGCCATCTCCGGTTGAAGTAAACCCCGATGCCGTTCCCATACCCGAAGCATGGGGCAGCCCCAAATCCCTGGACGAACTGCTCCGGCCGATTCCTCGCGAACAACCGGCTTCCAAACAATTTTCCAAACAGCAAACTTCGAAACAAAAAAAGAAAAAAGAAGAAGTATCCGTGGCTGCATCTCTTGCAAACAGCGCTGCACAAGATGAACGGAACAGCCGGCAAGGTGCTCATTACAACACTCCCCACGACTCACCCGACAATAAAGAAGATTTTACGATTCATTCGGCAGAAGAAGCTCGCCGAGCCATTATCTGGGGAGAAATACTTCAACGGAAATATTGAGGGAAATTGAAATTATAAAGACATATCAAGCACGGATTACGCTGTCGCTCTATGCAATCCAACTTTTCCGGAAACCATGAAACCCGTGTAACCCGCGCCTGATATCTTATCCGAAAAGCGAATAGAATTATTAACTTATTAAATATCAACTGTATTTTAACACGAAATTTACTATTTATGTCACTCAATCGTATTTCGGCAGCGGAAGCTGCAAGCCTGATTAAACATGGCTACAACATCGGCCTAAGCGGATTTACTCCCGCCGGAACGGCCAAGGCTGTAACAGCCGAACTCGCAAAAATTGCTGAAGCAGAACATGCGAAAGGAAACCCGTTTCAAGTAGGAATTTTCACAGGTGCATCGACAGGAGAGTCCTGCGACGGCGTACTGTCACGTGCCAAAGCCATCCGCTACCGCGCCCCTTATACTACCAACGCTGATTTCCGCAAAGCTGTGAACAACGGAGAGATTGCCTACAACGACATACACCTCTCACAAATGGCACAGGAAGTGCGCTACGGATTCATGGGCAAAGTGAACGTAGCCATCATCGAAGCCTGCGAAGTGACTCCGGACGGAAAGATTTATCTGACTGCCGCCGGTGGTATTTCCCCGACGATCTGCCGTCTGGCCGACCAGATCATCGTGGAGTTGAACAGCGCACACAGCAAATCCGGCATGGGTATGCACGACGTATACGAACCGCTCGATCCTCCTTACCGCCGCGAGATTCCTATCTATAAACCGAGTGACCGCATCGGACTGCCTTACGTTCAGGTAGACCCGAAAAAGATTATAGGCGTAGTAGAAACCAACTGGCCGGACGAAGCCCGTTCTTTCGCCGCTGCCGATCCGTTGACCGACAAAATCGGACAGAATGTTGCCGACTTCCTCGCTGCCGACATGAAACGTGGTATCATCCCGTCTACTTTCTTACCCCTGCAATCGGGTGTAGGAAACATCGCCAACGCCGTTCTCGGTGCATTGGGACGTGATAAAACGATTCCTCCATTCGAAATGTACACAGAGGTAATACAAAACTCCGTGATCGGACTGATTCGCGAAGGACGTATCAAATTTGGTAGCGCCTGCTCACTGACTGTAACAAACGACTGTCTGGAAGGCATTTACAACGATATGGATTTCTTCCGCGATAAATTGGTTCTCCGTCCGTCGGAAATCTCAAACAGCCCGGAAATAGTACGCCGTCTCGGTATCATTTCTATCAATACAGCCATCGAAGTCGACCTGTACGGCAACGTAAACTCTACCCATATCGGCGGAACAAAAATGATGAACGGTATCGGTGGTTCGGGAGACTTTACCCGCAACGCTTACATCTCTATCTTCACTTGTCCGTCTGTGGCTAAGGAAGGTAAGATCAGTGCAATCGTACCGATGGTATCCCACCACGACCACACGGAACACGATGTCAACATCGTTATCACCGAGCAAGGTGTTGCCGATCTTCGTGGCAAGAGTCCGAAAGAACGTGCACAAGCCATCATCGAAAACTGTGCTCATCCTGACTACAAAGAGCTTCTTTGGGATTACCTCAAACTGGCCGGCAACCGCGCGCAGACTCCACACGCTATTCAGGCTGCACTTGGTATGCACGCAGAGTTGGCTAAAAGTGGCGATATGAAGAATACCAATTGGGCTGAATACGCCAAGTAATATAGAATATAGGATTTACAATATTCGATTCTAAACAAGATAATTGTATTCTCTGGTAAACAAAATCCAACGATTTTTGCTTATTAGAGAATACAATTATCTTTTTATAGAAAAATCAATAAGTTATAGAAGAATCAATAAGCCCTCCATAAAGAGTAGAAACTTAACCTATGACAACATAGAAATCGGATTCAACAACGAAATTCCACTTGGGTTGTTTTGGGGTGTCAAAACACTTTTCTTTAGGAAAGTGCTTCTGCTGCACAGAGCTTTAGCAGGGATAAGTCTTTCAAGTTGGGTATTATGGCACCATCTATTTCCCAATAATCACCTCACACACCTTATCCTGAAATGCCCGTGCCTTAGCTGCCGAAAGCACATTCTGGTTCATAATGGCAAAAGCTACTTCATGTCCGTTTTTCATCTTCAGATAGCCCGCAAGCGCATTTATTGCCGTAAACGAACCTGTTTTGGCATGAACATTCCGGAAGGCAGGAGTACCTTTCATCCGGAATTTCAATGTTCCGTCCACTCCGCCAACGGGAAGAGATTTATATAACATCTGAAACACCTCTGTTTGCGAGTACGCATATTTCAGAAAGTCCACCAGCAGGGCAGGAGAGAGGTAATTATAATTGGACAGTCCGCAACCGTCGGCAATCTTATAGTCTTTCGGGTCATGCCCCAGGCGACGGATCAATTTCATAATCTCGACAATACCATCTTCGGCAGCTACCTGCTTCTTTCCCGTAGCCTGGGCTCCCAAGCGACAAAGAAATGCTTCCGCATTGAGATTATCACTCTCTTTCATCAACTGGTTCAGCACTTTCTGCACGGAAGTATTCCAGCAAGCCATCCGTTCTACAGTCACACTATCACGAGGCAATTCGGCAAAGCCATACGACTGGGGAGTCGTGATTCCTTTCCCACGAAGACGCTCCAGGAAAGTATGCATAAAAAAACGGGGAGAATCATAGATGTTAATATCGTCCTTTCGAATCGAAGTGACATTTCCCGAAACAAGGAGATTGTTTCCATTCGTCAACCAGTCTCTCGTGAAAGAGAATTTTCCGGCAGAAGAGGTACGTGTTTTCGTCTGATTCGTCACTGTATAATAGGAGGATACAGGTTGACAGGAAACACTTGCGGTATCTCCCTGCACCGTAGAAGGAACGACAGAAACCTGCACAGTCCCCTTACAAAACATCAGTGGAGACAAATAGGGCTGATAGCCCGCAGGGGTATCGTCCCATGCCCATCCACTACCCCAATAAAGAGAGTCTTTCATCGAAACATCGCCGTACACCTGTCCGTTAATCACCGAAAAAGGGAAAGTGATTACCTCTTCTATCAATGAATCCATCGACTGGCTGTTAAATTCAGGATCGAAGCCGCCTACCACATACAGGTTGCCTTGCAAAGTATCATGTTCTATCACGCCATCGTGCCATACTTCCGTGCGGAAAGGTTCGGCAGCTTCGGGGCGGGAGAGTGCGGTAATAGCCGTCAGCAGCTTCATGGTAGAGGCAGGACGGGAAAGTTTCTCCGCACGATAGTTATAAAGTGATTTCTTAGCCGTCAGATCGTAGACGGATATACCGACCTCGGATGCTTCGGGGAGCATCTTCTTGATAAGCGAATCTATCCGGGAGAAATTTTGTTGTCCCCAAAGTGGCAACAAACAAACTGAAAGGGCGACCAACAAAAGACTTTTTTTCATACAATACAGTTTATGACATCAACAAATGTACAATGACACATCACCATACAAACTATTGCCAATAAGGCCGGAGTGATTATATATTTTCTCATCATATATTTGATTTTATCAGTAAGATACCCGCATCAATGAACGATCGCAGATATCGGAATCCCTTTATAACACTTCCCGGAAAATCTCTCCTACCGTAGGATGCGGGAAAACAATCTTTTTCCATTGCGCTGCCGTCAATCCGAGCTCAATGGCAGTGCCCGCAAGAGTGATAATCTCCGAAGCCGGATTGCCCAATACATGGGCTCCAATCACCCGTTGCTGTTCATCCAACAATACTTTGCAGACTCCGTTCACGCCCTCATTCTCCGCCACAAAACGGCCGGAGTAAGCCATCGGAAGTTTGATAACCTGATAAGTGATACCTTTTGCCAACGCCGATTCCTCCGTTTCACCCACTCCGGCAATCTCCGGATTGGTATAGACTACGCCCGGAATAGCCCGATAACTCATGGCATCTTCCTTTCCCAAGATGGAATGTACGGCAACTTCCGCTTCACGAACAGCCGTATGGGCGAGCAAAGAGAATCCTGTCAGGTCACCACAAACATACACGCCCGGCACAGAAGTCTGCATCTTTTCATTAACTCTGATAGCGCCACGCTCTGTCTTCTCCAAATTCAAGTTTTCGAGCCCGAAACCTTTCGTCACCGGGCGACGGCCGACACTCATCAACAGCTTTTCTGCAATGACACTGCCGTTTCCCTCCGCGTTCTCATAAGAAACAACAACCCCTTCTTCCGTCTGCGACAAGCCGACCACTTTCGTACTAAGCAGGAATTTAATACCTCGTTTTGTATATTCTGCACGGAGCAAAGCGGAAAGCTCCTTATCCATTCCACCCAGGATTTCGTCCATCATCTCAACCACCGTCACTTGTACTCCCAAACTATTGAAGAACGACGCAAACTCCATACCGATTACCCCGCCACCAACAATAGCCAAAGAAGCCGGCAATTCTTTACTGTCCAAAGCATCCCTGTGCGTCCAGTAGTTCACCGCGTCCACTCCCGGAATAGGGGGAATGAAAGTTTCCGAACCCGTACATAATATCAGATTCTCTCCTTCGTAAGTCTCTTCCCCGCAGCGAACCGTATTTTTATCAATGATCTGCGCTTCTCCTGATACAATTGTAACATTGTTGGCAGTCAGCTTCGCTTTCACTCCCAGCACCAGTTTACGCACTACCTTACTTTTACGCGCTATTATCTTAGGCAAATCGAAAGAGACTTCCGGGATATTGACTGCATACTTTGATGCATGTTTTGCACTGTCATAAGTCTTTGCCGAATACAACAATGTTTTCGTAGGAATACAGCCTTCATTCAGACAGACACCACCCAGACTATTCTTTTCGATAAGCAATACGCTCAAACCACCTTTACCGGCAGTTTCGGCAGCCGTATATCCCGCAGGACCGCCACCAATGATAATTACTTGATATTTCATAGTATATAATCAGTTAATCTTTTCATTATTATCAAAACATGCTACGATTCATCCGCTTGAGAGTCTACAGGGTCTATTGCCTCCGTGGCCTTTATTTTCTTTGAGAACATTCTCTTTTCGAGTAGTTCTGCAAATTCCTGTTCCTTGACAGGCATCACCGAAACAAACTTCCCTTTTCCGTATTCTATCAGGATATAATCCGTCACCGAGAAGCGGCCGAATTTCATGGAATGGTATTTCCTGACTGCGGTAATTTCGGAAAGCGGGATGATCTTCTTGCGAATAAAACGACCACGTGAGACTTCCAGATCACCGTTTGTTGTCAATGTATAAGTAGTGTGTATAATTTGTTCGATCACTACAATCAGCATCAACATAAACAGTACCGCCACTAAGATATATTTACACCACAATGCGCCGACGGCATTCACAGTAAGCACCACCAACAGGAAATATTGGTACCAGGCGATGCGGGCATGAAAAATTCGATTCATTTTGTCAGATTTTTGCCTGCAAGGTAGCAATTTTATGAATTAGTGACAACGAAAAGTACAACGAAGTAACTTATTTTGTAGCTTTGCGGTGAGAAATAACAAAATTATGGTAAGAAAATTCGATTTCCTCGTTATCGGCTCCGGAATTGCCGGTATGAGTTTTGCGCTGAAAGTGGCGCACAAAGGTAAAGTTGCTCTTATCTGTAAAAGTGGGCTGGAAGAAGCCAATACGTACTTCGCCCAGGGAGGTGTAGCCTCCGTCACCAACCTTCTGGTGGATAATTTCGACAAGCACATTGAAGACACAATGATTGCCGGCGACTGGATCAGTAACCGTGCCGCAGTAGAAAAGGTTGTGCGCGAAGCTCCCGCACAAATTGAAGAACTGATTAAGTGGGGAGTGGATTTTGACAAAAACGAGAAAGGCGAATTTGACTTGCACCGCGAAGGCGGACACTCGGAGTTCCGTATTCTTCACCATAAAGATAATACGGGAGCAGAAATTCAAGACAGCCTGATTAAAGCCGTACAACGCCATCCGAATATCACGGTCATCGAAAACCAGTTTGCCATTGAAATCCTGACACAGCATCACCTGGGAGTGACTGTAACCCGCCAGACACCGGACATCAAATGTTATGGTGCTTATATCCTCGATCCGAAAACGGGAAAAGTAGATACCTATCTTGCTAAAGTGACGCTAATGGCTACTGGTGGAGTAGGAGCCGTTTATAAAACAACCACTAACCCGCTAGTCGCTACCGGAGACGGTATCGCCATGGTTTACCGTGCCAAAGGTACGGTGAAGGATATGGAGTTTGTACAATTCCACCCTACCGCCTTGTATCATCCGGGAGACCGTCCTTCTTTCCTGATAACGGAAGCAATGCGTGGTTACGGAGGTGTACTGCGTACAATGGACGGCAAAGAGTTCATGCAGAAATATGATCCCCGTCTTTCGCTCGCTCCCCGTGACATCGTGGCACGCGCCATCGACAACGAGATGAAGAACCGCGGAGACGACCATGTATATCTGGACGTCACCCACAAAGATCCCGAAGAAACAAAGAAACACTTCCCCAATATCTACGAAAAATGTCTTAGCCTGGGCATCGACATCACGAAAGATTATATCCCGGTAGCCCCGGCCGCCCATTATCTCTGCGGAGGTATCCTTGTCGACTTGGACGGACAATCTTCCATCGAACGTCTTTATGCCGTGGGAGAATGTTCCTGCACAGGATTGCATGGAGGCAACCGCCTGGCTTCCAACTCACTGATAGAAGCAGTCGTATATGCCGACGCTGCCGCCAAGCACAGTCTACAAGTGGTCGATCAATATTCTTATAATGAAGATATTCCCGAATGGAACGATGAAGGAACCCGTTCGCCGGAAGAAATGGTGCTCATTACGCAAAGTATGAAGGAAGTGAACCAGATTATGAGTACGTATGTAGGTATTGTCCGCAGCGACCTCCGTCTGAAACGTGCCTGGGACAGACTCGATATTATCTACGAAGAGACTGAAAGCCTGTTCAAACGTAGCGTAGCGTCCAGAGAAATCTGCGAATTGCGTAATATGGTGAATGTGGGTTATCTGATTATGCGCCAAGCAATGGAGCGTAAGGAAAGCCGCGGATTACATTATACGATAGATTATCCTCACGTGAAGAAATGATTATGAAAACATTGATTCGGACCTTTATTCTTTTCTTCTGCATAACGGGACTAGCTTCCTGCTATGCAGGTATTCCACTGAAAAGCGGAAAATCGGAAAATAACCAGACTTATGAAGTCAGTTATCTGTTCGAGCACGACGGAGTGAAAGTGTACCGTTTTCTCGATCTGGGAAACTATGTGTATTTCACGACCCGGGGAGATGTAACCAGTATCAAGAATGATTCAACAAGAAAAAGGACAATTACTATTTATAAAGACAGTATACCAAACCGATAACGAAAAGAGGGTGTCTAATTAGTCTCTTTTTAACGATTTCACCCCTATCAGCAGTTCAAATAATGACTCTGACAGGGGTGATTTCTTTTTTTCGGGGCATGTTAGACAGCCTCTTCCTTTATTTAAATCATTCGAGATTTATCTATTCATCCGTAGATTAATAGTTTTCCTTCTTCACCTCGAAATAAGCCTGTGGATGCAGACATGCCGGGCAAACTTCAGGAGCTTCCTTACCGATTTCAATGTAACCGCAGTTACGGCATTGCCATACCACTTCGCCTTCTTTAGCGAATACAGTCATATTTTCGATGTTATTTACGAAGGCAAGATATCTTTCTTCGTGACCTTTTTCTGCGATGGAGATATTGCGGTACATAGCAGCAATCATCGGGAAACCTTCCTGTTCTGCCACGTCAGCAAAGTGAGGATAATCCAGTGACCATTCTTCATGTTCACCCGCTGCGGCAGCGCGAAGATTTTCAAGTGTATTACCAATTACACCGGCCGGATAGCTGGCAGTGATTTCTACCATACCGCCTTCGAGGAACTTAAACATACGTTTTGCATGTTCTTTTTCCTGATCGGCAGTTTCAGTGAAAATAGCCGCAATTTGTTCGTAGCCTTCTTTTTTAGCTGCACTTGCGAAATAAGTGTAACGCATTCTAGCCTGTGATTCTCCTGCGAATGAAGTCAACAGATTTTTCTCTGTTTGAGTTCCTTTAATACTCTTAGCCATAATTCTATATATATTTTAAATTGGTTGATTACCAAACGTAACTTGTCGTACTATTTATAACGCAAATATAAACGATTTGTTCACAATAAACCACCTTTTCTTAATGAATAAAAACTATCACCTCATTGATGAAATCTATCAACAGACAAATAGTATGTTCAAAAACATACTTATTTCGATTATTTTATCTAATTTTGCAACCTCTACTTTGCAAAAAAGAACAGAGTACACGTATAATAACATCTAAAAATGAAGCTATTTGAATTTAAACCCAAACTGGTTTCTTGTCTAAAGAATTATTCGAAAGAAACGTTTATGGCGGACCTGATGGCCGGCATCATCGTAGGTATCGTGGCGCTTCCACTGGCTATCGCTTTCGGTATCGCTTCGGGAGTTTCGCCCGAAAAAGGTATTATCACCGCTATCATTGCGGGATTCATCATTTCCCTGTTGGGAGGCAGCAAAGTCCAGATCGGCGGTCCTACGGGAGCATTTATCGTCATTATCTATGGCATCATACAACAATACGGCGAGGCCGGACTGATTGTAGCCACGCTAATGGCGGGCGTACTCCTTGTATTATTAGGAGTGTTCAAGCTGGGAGCTGTCATCAAATTCATTCCTTATCCTATCATCGTCGGATTTACCAGCGGTATCGCCGTCACTATTTTCACGACCCAGATTGCCGATATTTTCGGTTTATCTTTCGGAGACGAGAAAGTGCCGGGAGACTTCGTCGGGAAGTGGCTGATTTATTTCCGACACTTCGACACGATCAACTGGTGGAATACCATCGTTAGTATTGTCAGCATTATTATTATCGCCATCACTCCGAAGTTCTCAAAGAAAATTCCCGGCTCGCTGATTGCCATCATCGTAGTCACGGTAGCCGTTTACCTGATGAAAACTTTCGGAGGGATCGACTGCATCCAGACAATCGGCGACCGCTTCACCATTAAATCGGAGTTGCCCGATGCCGTTGTGCCTGCGTTGGATTGGGAAGCTATCAGGGAACTGTTTCCGGTGGCTATCACCATTGCCGTATTGGGAGCTATCGAGTCGCTGCTGTCTGCCACGGTAGCCGACGGTGTGATAGGCGACCGCCACGATTCCAATACAGAACTGATTGCACAGGGAGCTGCCAATATCATAGCTCCTCTGTTCGGAGGTATTCCTGCCACCGGAGCCATCGCCCGTACCATGACGAATATCAACAACGGGGGTAAGACACCGATAGCCGGAATCATCCATGCAGTAGTATTGCTGTTGATTCTGCTCTTCCTGATGCCACTCGCACAATATATCCCGATGGCATGCCTTGCCGGAGTACTGGTCATCGTATCTTACAACATGAGCGGATGGCGTGTATTCAGAGCTTTACTGAAGAATCCGAAATCGGACGTTACCGTACTGCTTATCACGTTCTTCCTGACCGTTATCTTCGACCTGACCGTCGCTATCGAGGTAGGATTGGTGATTGCTTGCGTTCTCTTTATGAAACGTGTCATGGAGACTACCGAAATCTCGGTGATTACCGATGAGATTGACCCGAATAAAGAATCGGATATTACCGTACACGAAGAAAACCTGATGATTCCCAAAGGTATAGAGGTATACGAAATCAACGGCCCTTATTTCTTCGGCATCGCTACCAAGTTTGAAGAAACAATGACACAACTGGGAGACCGCCCGAAAGTACGTATCATCCGTATGCGCAAGGTTCCGTTCATCGACTCCACAGGTATTCATAACCTGACTGCTCTCTGCGAAATGTCGCAGAAGGAAAAGACTACCATTATTCTTTCGGGAGTCAACGAGAACGTGCATAATGTACTGGAAAAAGCCGGATTCTACGAGTTGCTGGGAAAAGAGAATATCTGCCCGAATATCAACGTAGCATTGGAAAGAGCGAAAAGTCTGGTAGAATAACGCTGTTTATCAGTTACTTGCAAGCTATATATACCGTGCGTATTGGACATATAGATCCAATGTGTTGGGCATATATGACCTGCGTGTTGGATCTATAGCTCCAACACGCAAGCTATATATAGCCTATTTAATCAATCGCCACCTTACTAGACTTAAAAAATAATCCGCGCTTATGCGTCGCCCTCCACACCTGCCTGGCTTGTCTTACTCCAGCATCACTTCATCAAAAAAGATTCTCGATGTCTGTCCCGGTCTCACATGAGATGCAGGACAAACTCCCGGACCTTTGGCGGTCACACGTACATAACGGGCCTGTGTGCCTCCCAGTTTCAATGACAGGTTTTCTATAAAATTCCCTTCACGGAAAATCTCTTCAGACGTGAAGCTCTGCACAACGGCTTCGCGGAACTTGGAGTTATCATCCGAAACTTCCACCCTCACGGATGCCGGCTTATGGATAGCCATTCCATTGTTCGTGATGCATCCCAATATCAACGTGTTCAGCATTTCCGGCTTCAGCAAGTCAATCGTAAAAGAGACAGAGTCATTGTCCGCCCATGAGCACCACTCGAAATCCGAATATTTCAGGCTTCCGCGTATTCCATTCGTCAGGAGCTTTTCAGTCGGATTGGTTCCCAGTACAGGTTTGGCGGTAGCCAGGTTCCATCGGACAGGAAGTATCAATGTCTTTCCCATCTGTCTGCCGTGCGCAAAAGTTGCACCTTTTAGGGTAAGCGCCTCTTTTACAGGCACTATTTTTTCGTAGAGCGGTGAAGTTGCCGTAGGTTCGCTGCCGTCCGTCGTATAATGTATCTCCATATCAGGACGGATACATTCCAGTTTCACCTCAAGCATTCCGTTGTTTGGAGTTACCGTATGCTGGATATTGTACATTGAACGGGCGTAAACGATGCCTTTAGCTGTCAGATGCTCATTATAGGCATCCAGTCCTTTCAAAAACGCAGTCCAGTCCTTGTGTTCGGGCTGTGTCCATGCCACTTCCGCCAGGGCGGCAAGACGGGGGAACACTAAATAATCGACATCTTCCGGCTTATTGCAGAACTCCGTCCACATAGATGCCTGTACGCCCTTTAACAAAGAAGCATATTCCGGTTTCCAGTCCGCTTGCACAGGTTCGTAATCGTAGATGTCTTTCAGCGTGTTATTTCCGAAATAGGTCTGGGGTTCGAACCATTGCGGGCCTTGATAACGAATCAGATACAAGATGCGGGCAGGGGTCATAATGAACTGATGTCCTTTTTCCGCGGCTTTCAAAGCAGCCGTACCGAGTCCGCGCCAGCCTTGGATGATAACACCTTCCGGCAGGAAACTGCTATTTGTCAGTTCATCCCAACCTATCACTTCGCGTCCTTTGCTGCGTACATAGTCGCTCATCCGTTTCATAAAGTAACCTTGCAGGTCTTCTTCGTTGGCAAGGTGCTCTTTCTTTATCCGCTGCTGGCAAAGCGGGCATTTTTTCCAGTACCCTTTCTGCGCCTCATCTCCTCCCAGATGAATATATCGCGAAGGGAAGATTGCCATCACTTCATCTAAAACATCTTGCAAGAATGTAAATGCACTATCGTTTCCGGCACAATAAATCACTCCCGAATTACTTCCGCCCAAACCCGGAATTACTCCGATGTAACTGTCTACTACGGGGCAGGCCAGTTGCGGATAGGCAGCCAGTGCAGCGTTGCTGTGAGCCGGCATATCTATTTCGGGGATAATTTCTATCTGGCGGTCGGCAGCATAGGAGACCATTTCTTTAATATCTTCCTGTGTATAAAATCCACCGATAGGAGTGGGTTCACCCGGTTCGGCGTTACGGCGGAAATAGAAGGGAACGTCCATGCGGTTCACTCTCCATGCTCCCACTTCCGTCAAACGGGGATATTTCTTGATTTCCAATCGCCAGCCGTTATCGTCCGTGAGATGGAAATGAAGCGTATTGATTTTGAGCATGCCCATACAGTCGATGATACGCAACACGTTTTCCTTGGGGATGAAGAAACGGGCGGCATCCAGCATCAATGCCCGATAGCCGAAGCGTGGCTCATCCTGAATGGTTACTGCGGGGATACTCCATCGGATATTCTTAGCCTGTTGATTGCCTTCAACAGCCGACGGCAACAATAGGCGGATGGTCTGTAATGCATAGAAAAAGCCTTTTATATCCGATGCCTTTACCTGAATCTGTTCCGGAGTAACTGCCAACTGATAGGCTTCGCTTTTTAAAGAAGAGTCGGTTGTAAAGCAGACATGGCTCTTCTCACTGCCACCTATTGCCAACTGTGAGGTGATCCCCGAGCTTCTCTTCAATAAGTTTATAAAGTTGCGGACGATGACAGCCTGCTCATGGTTCTCTACCGAAAACAGCGTTTGAGAAGAGAAGGTAAAGTTGCCCTCTCCCGGCACGACCTGCGCCGGACGGGGAACTATTGAAATAGGGGGAGATGTCAAGTTGGCGGCATGCATACTAATCAAAGACGTCAATAGCACGAGAATAATTAAGATTTCTTTCTTCATGGTAATAAAACTTTTAAGAGTGAAAATGTCGAAAGAGATGCATAAACACCTGACTTCCGACATTTTATCAATTAATCTATTGAAAGCAGAACACTATATTAGTAGAATAATTGACCTGCATTTGCCCAGTATGTCACACCTTCGTCCGAATACGTGCTATTCGTATAAAAACGAATCCAATCAATTTCCATCATAGGTGTATTCGGATCGGTCTTAGGTTCGGAAATAGCCTTCAATACACTATCCCATCCGTCCGGACGATTGTCTGCCGGAGCAAAAAGGAAATCCAAAGCCAAGCCATCTGCAGGAGCAAAACCCCAAGAACTTGTCGAAGGGACATCTACATTCGTACTTCCATTGATTCCTACTTTTATTCCATCTGTAGTCAATTCTACCCAATAAATATTATAATCACCAATTTTGGGGAGTGGGCTTGTTTTAGTACCATCTTCCATTGTCGAGAAAACACCTTGTGTCACCAAGTTTCCTTTCGTATTTCTAAGAATATCGATTCTCTGTATTTGTTTATCAAATACGCCCCCAGGTGCATCTCTAAGCTCAATGACCGGAACAATACCCGTACGATCTCCCGTCACACGCACTCTCATTTCTATACGCATTCCCGGATTGATGTGTATAAAACGGGTAGAAGCACCTGAACCGCCTCTTCCAATATATACAGCAGCCGAACCGTAATCTCTACTCGCACCAAGTCCGTCTCCCGGTGTGGAACCAGCTTGTACCCACAATTGATAAGTACCGTCTTCTGTTACATTAGAACATTTATCGCGATTAGCAGCAAACACATCTTGTATTGATTTAGTTGGAATATAATTAAAAGACCAATGCCTATAGTTACCAAACGACGTATTCGGCTTCGTCGGCATACTCCACCCGAAAGAGCTTTGTATAAAATGGAACTCTACGCCACTCCAGAATTTCCATCCTTCCTCTGCTAATTTCTGGTTGGGATGCGAAGTTAACGAAGCATAATCAGTTCCAGGTTTAGCACCCGTTTTTCCGGTTATTTCTACAGACGAGCTTCTGTCACTCCCCCACCAAGCATCGAATTTGCTTTTATTGCCTTTAGATACAAATGGATATTCCGGATGTTCATACACCAAGGTCGGATCATACATATCCGGATTGGCAAGAGATTCGAGGTCAGTCATCATAATTACTAATTTATCAGACTTCATCGGATTAGCTTCAGAGTTTGAAGTGAAATTCAATGTCAACTCCTTGTCTCCTGTCTTCGCTCCATCCATAACTAAAGATATAGGGTCAGTTTTTGCGTTCAGCGCTCCTGCAGGAATAGTCAGTTCACTGGGCAAATTTTCAAAAGAGCTCTCATCCTCCGCTTTTGCGCTGATACTTACCACAATAGGTATTGCCCTCGGTTTATCCAGACTGGCTACCAACACAAATTTATCACCTTCCGTTACTATATTGTCCGCATTGCCTTGTATTGCCATATTTACCCGATAGTAATCGGACACTTTCATAGGAAAACTAGGGTTACCAATCTCGTATCCGCGGGAAAAAGCTACAAAATTAAAGTTTTTACTTCCTTCCAATCCAGTTTCTTTCAGAGGGAACTCAACACGAATACTCTTCTCACCTTTCGGAAAAGTAACGATGTTATGAAAATCTTTGAATACGCCGGACACATCCTCCGTACCAGTTTTAGCGGTAAAATAAATATCAAAATCTTCGTTAGCCAAAACCTCGCTTCCATCCTTATCCGGATTAATATCCAAATCGACAACTAACTTTTCGCCCATTACAAAAGTCGTATTATTGACAGTCATCGTAAAAGGAACAGCTTGTGGTAAAGGCAAATACTTAGTTTCATCTTCACATCCCATCAAGCATACACCCAATAGAGATATTGAAAATAGTTTGTAGAATATATTCTTCATGTTTTTTTCTTTATAATTATCAATGAACTTAAGTTGATGCTTCTCAATTTTTGCGCCACCCCGGATTCTGTGTCAGTTCTTTATTCAATGATATCTCGCTCGGTGGAATCGGAAGCAGATAATCACGTCCCGCATCAAACTGGAACCCACGTGGAAGAACATTTTTCAGTGGATCCAAGTAATCGTTATTGTCTACCAGAATTTGAGCCAATTCTTCATTCTTCGGATCAATTGATTTATATAAAACGCTGCCGGCTCCAAAGTAAGCGCCTCCGCCACGTTTCCCCTGGAATAACTTATGTGCTCTCCAACGCATCAAATCATCCAAACGCATTCCCTGCAATGGCAGTTCAGAGCGTCTTTCCCGACGGATTTCTTGCAGATTGGCAGAAATTGTATAACCAAAATCAGGGAAATTGGGATCAATAGCTGATGGAGCGAGATAAGTGACTCCGGCCCGTTCGCGTAATGGCTTTATAGTCTTCTCCAAAACAGCAGCGTCACATTTTCCCAATTCTTCCGCAGCTTCTGCATAAGCCAGCAAGGCTTCTGCATAACGAATCATTGGAGTGGCAGTTTCTCCCTGCCCACTTACGAATGTAGTATCAATTCCCATACGGATATGATAGCCGGTAGTATTACTCTGATTTCCGGTACTTACAATTTGAGGAGGATTGATTAAATCTTTATCTTCCTCTGAATAAGCCTTCACCAGCATTTTCTTAGCTCCTTTCACTGTCATCGATTTGTATTTACAGTCCGAATGCATTACAGTGGCCAGCAACCGACCATCCCTATCCTTAAAAGATTCATTGAAATCTTTAAATTTTGCGGCTGTGGGATCAATAAAGTTGCCATCCACACTTAAATAATTATCTACTAATGATTGAGAAAGTCCGGCTGGTCCTTCAGCATCACACATTCCACTGGATAAATTCGTATTTAAACTGTGAACCAAGTTGTCGGCAATTGAATATTTCTTCCAAAACAACACTTCCTGGGTAGCCGACAAATCTTTTGAATTGAACAGGTTTCCATACGCATCATCAATATTCTTCACTGATTTATCATTCTCTTTTGTGTTTAATGTAATACCCATTTGAAACAATTCATCCCCCAAAGTAAGTACTTGCTGCAAAAAATCATCTGATTTATACTCGGCAGCGGCAAAGTCAGTACCTTTATGATATTTCTCCCACGTACCTTCAAAGAGTGCCACTCTCATCGCCATAACCATAGCAGCTTCTTTACAAATACGCAATCCCTGATATTTGCTGCGGGAATATAGCAACTCTTTAGCTGCCTTCAAATCATCAAGAATGAATTGTGCCACTGCCGAACGATCACGTGCCGGAATCTGTAACCCGCCAACGGTAGCGTTTCCATCCCAAAACTTGTCCATCACAGGAATACTGCCGAATTTAGTCAACAAGTAATAGTGCCAATATGCACGAAAGAAATAGGCTTCTCCTTTCAGAGATAATACTTCCGCTGTTTCTTCAGCTGCCGGTACTTTATAATATTCTAAGAAGTAATTGACACTACGTAGATTCTGGTATCCTTTCTGCCATTCTGTTACGCCTCCGATAGATTCTTGCAACTCCCCGTTCATACGCCTGTCATACACCATGGCTACCATATTATCACTATTCTTTTCTTCTCCCATTATTCCCATGCCATAGGCACCTGCAGAAGGAAGAGCAATATACAAACCATTGACATAATTAGTCACGGCACTTTGATTCGTCAAGAATGTCTCGCTACTGGGCACCACCAAAGGCACTTTATCCAGAAAGTCAGAACAGGAAGTCAATAAAGTACCGGCTAAAGCTACTGCTAATAAATATATTTTTTTCATCATTATCCTCTATTTAAAAAGTAAAATCAAGTCCGAATACAAAATTCCGGTTTAGCGGATACACCATACCATTACCATTAGATACGACCGGTGAGGTTAGACCCGGAGCCTCTGTAGTAGTACCTCCAGCCATTCCGTTCACCTGATTAAGCGTTTCCGGGTCAAACTGTTTTGGCAATTTTGTTACAGTAAACAGGTTATCGCATGCTACATACAATTTCAGTCGACTAATACCGATATGTTTTAGCAACTTCTTATCGAAATTATATGATACAGTCAGGTTCTTCATACGCATATAAGCTGCATTCAATAAATAGCGAGTTGAATTATACCCTGTATTTACATAAAAGTCCTGATTATTTTTCCAGCTAGTCAGACGAGGCAAAAAGCCATTCGGAGTCTCCGGGCTGAAATAATCCAGATGCTCCTTGAAGTTGTAGCTACCTGCACTAAACATATAGCTACTTCCCGAAATCGGGAAATCCCTTTTTGCCACTCCTTGCAATAAAGTAGATACTTCAAAACCCTTATATCCCACATTCAAATTGATACCGAACGAATATTTGGGAGTTGTATTACCAATAATCTTCAAGTCACCATGATTGTATATCGTACCGTCACCACCATCTATTTTCCCATCATTATTGGAATCTATATATTTCAAATCTCCACGACGCCACATGTCATCCGGCTTGAGCGCACTCATATCCACCTTTCGCAAGTAATCGTCAATCTCACGGTTTGTCATGAAAAGGTCGTCAGCCTGATACCCCCAAATCTCACCAAGATCCATCCCTTCATAATATCCTTTATTAGGACCATACCCGGTGTGATTATTGTAAATGGTTCCATCCGGATTATTATATTTGGTAACGACAGCCTTATAGCTAAACACATTGAATCCTACGCCATAACTAAATCCACATTTCAGCTGATCATGCCAGTTCACCGAAAGCTCCCATCCGCGGTTACGCAATGTAGCATTATTTATTTTAGAGCGGTTTTCGGAAGCTATACCACTAATATCGGGAATAGCTTCGGCCGGACCAATCATATCCCTTGTCATGCGCTGGTATATATTTGCTTCTAAAGAAAGCCGATTGTCGAACAGCATCAAATCAAGTCCCAAGTTTGCATTATCCACTTTTTCCCATGTAATAAACGGACTTACCATTTTAGGGGTCTTTGCTATCGTTCCCTTGATAGCACTGGCAGAAGAGGCAGTAGGCAATAACCAACCATTAGATCCCAAAGCATCCAATGACATAGTAGCCAGATAATCGTATAATCCGGCTCCATTCTGATTACCCAGACGACCATAAGACACACGGACTTTCAATTGAGACACCGGAAGTTTCAGCCTCTGGAAGTAATCTGTTCTGGCAATATCATAACCAGCAGAGAATGAAGGGAAAAATCCCCAACGGTTTCCTTTTGCAAAACGTGAAGAGCCATCATAACGCCCGCTGAACTCAAAGAAATATATATTGTCATAATTCCAGTTCAACTTAAGGTAAGCCCCCATTGTAGCCCAATGTGTACGATCTTCTCCGGCTATGACGTTCCCGCTGGCATTTGCAAAAGAAAAGATATCATTACTCATCATTCCATCTTTATACATATACTCATTGGAATCTTCTTTCATTTCCATTTGGAATCCCGCCATTGCCTTGAAAGAATGTTTTCCCCATTGCTGAATATACATACTGGACACATTAGGCGACAAATAATAATTGAACAGACTTCCACGGGCATAAGAACCGAACTTCATTAACTTCCAATCGATATTCGGATAAGAGAATCCTTGCCTGCGTCCAGTAGCATCACCCGGTTTTAGCGTCCCTAAAGGAGTTTCATATTGCGGATTCTCATATAGAATCATATTGTTATTTTCTACATCAAAACGTATCTTCATTTCAGCCGTAACATCCCATCCTTTCATTAGAGTAGCCGTAGCGGATACTGACAAGGCATCTGAAAGCCGATTATTTTCATAATTCGAATTTTGCATGAAAAGCGTTTCGTTCCAGCTGGGAATATTATATTTTGAATCAATCGGCAAATGTGTAACTTGTGACGGACGATGCGAACCTATCTTATTATAAATAATAGACTGGTTGGGCATCGGACGTTTTATCATTTGCAAAGTTATATTATTATTTAGGTTGAATCTCAACCAGTCAGTAGGCTTCGCCTGTAGCTTTGTATTCAGATTATACTTGCTCAAATCATCCTTAACATGATCCAGAAAGCCCTCCTGATAGACATATCCCATACCGATATAGTAGTTTATCTTCTGCGATCCACCCTGTACACTCAAATTATGTGAATGACGAATGGACTTATCCTTGTAATAGTATTTAAACCAATCCGTATTGCCATACTGGGCATAATATGCACTAGCCCAGTCTTCTCCGTTACTAGATACATCTATTCCCGGAAATTCCTCTGAATATGGATTCTGCATGAATCCCTTAATCTTTTCTATAACCGAGTCTGAGATTCTATTAATCCCCGAAGCAGATGCACCGGCATCATACAAAGCATTATTATAATAAGCAAACTCCAAAGAATTCATCATCTGTGGAGTACGGATAGGAGAACTAAAACCAACTGTTCCCGAATAACTTACTTTAGCTTTTTCCGAATTTCCACTTTTAGTTGTAACCAATACCACACCATAGGCGGCACGGGCACCATAAATCGCGGCTGCCGAGGCGTCTTTCAACACACTGATACTAGCAACATCGGCGGGATTCACATTCTGCATACTTTGTTCGATTCCGTCTACCAATACATACGGTTCGCCACCATTGATAGAGCCAACACCACGGATATTGAATTTTATATCCGTACCCAACTCACCTCCTTTAGCTCCTCCCATTGCATCCGATGCGAAATTTAATCCTGCTACATTACCTTGCAAAGCGCTGGTGAGGTCCGTTATGGGACGATTGACGATATCATCTCCTTTCACTACAGATACCGCCGCCGTAATTGTATTTCTCTTTTGCGTATCCATACCGACAACAACAACCTCGTCAAGCACTTCCGTGTTTTCCTTCAATACGAATCGATTGTTTTGTAATTTTGTAATTTTCACATCCAATGGAGTATAGCCAACATAACTTATAGAAAGCGTTTGCCCCGCTTTTCCCTGAACAGAAAAATTTCCGTCCAAATCCGTAATTGTTCCGGTTTTTGCACCTTTCACCATCACACTGGCGCCAATAACAGCTTCTCCCTGTTCGTCCACTACTTGCCCCGTAATCATCTTTTGTTGGGCAATGACCCCTATCGGCAATAAGAATAGGAAAATCAGAAGAAAAACAAGTCGTTCTTGTATCTTCATTAATTTTTCTTTTTTCATAATATTACATTTAATAATTAAGATTACATTTACTTGGGATTATTAATCTCATAAGCAACAAACTCCTCTTGTATCGCTTTCAACAATGATTTTTCATTATTTACCGACACATCGGACCCCCAACTCATTATTCCTCTATAGCCTTCCTCACAAGCATACTTCGCTTTTTTACGAATCGTATTCTGACCATTAAGAGTATACGTTTTGCCATTATACGTAAATTCATCCAAAGCAACATCCGAAAGTCCACCATTTATAAAATCAGAGTAAGAGACTTGTTCTCCATTTACACCGGTAGTCCCGATAAAAGGCACACCGAGAACCAGTTTATCTGCCGGAATCCCGTACTCAACAGCCATTTCTGCATCTTTTACAAATTGCTCGTAAGAATATCGCATCACTGCCGGTCCGTAGCATTGGTAAGACATAAAATCCAAAGCTTCAATCGCATTTTTCGAAATTTTATAAGCAACCGGATGAAGGGATACGGAGAAACATACGTCTTTGCCAAGTATCTGTCTGATTTTCACAATCGTCGCACTGTAGTTAGCATATTCTGTCTCCGTAGTAGGCCATTCAATATCAAGGTCTACTCCATCAAATTCATATTCCTTCAAAACACTCTTCAAATTATTAGCAAATGCGGTACGCGTATTATCAGCACTCATCATTTGCCTCCATTGCCCGCTGCCGAATCCTAATCGTAATTTTCGGCTGTCATTACCTACCTGAGCTGCCAAGGTTTCGCGTATTTTTTTCCAACGGTCCAACCAAGTGTGAGAGTCCTTCCCCGGATTGGTAGAATCATCATATTGCCAATAAGCCAACACTTTTGCTACCATATTCCAATTATCGAATTTTATACCATTCTTCCCACCAGTACCTGCTGCCATACTCCAAAAAGAAGTTTCATCCAAACGGCCTTTGAAGTTTTCACCTATATAAAAATCGGCACGGGCAGTAGGCAATACGATTTCTTTGTCAAGCGTAGAAGACCACGCATCTACAAAAATCCTGAATTGCTTTTTATTGCCATCATAATCTACCGCCAGATAATGCCAAGCTCCCGGAGCCAAACCCTTGGCATCCACATAGGTACCTGCTGTCACTGATGCATTTCCCAACGCCCAGCTCACAGTCTGCTCGTTAGCACCTAATTGTAAGGCAGCCAACACTTTATCTCCACTTGTTTTTTTAAAGATATATGCTCCGGGCACCCACTCATCTATAAATATATAGGTAGCAAAAGTGAAACTTTTATTAAATGTCTCTTCTGTAGAATGCAATAATCCATCTTTTCCATTCATTTTTCCGGTTCCGTCAAATTTTATCACACCGCTACGTCCCTCATAAGTAGCTTCATGCGAAACCCCGCCTGTAAAAGTTGCATCATTTATAGGCAAGTCAAAAGCTATATCTCCATTAGCATAAGGACGCGCAGCCAAATAAATAAGATCATTGCTGACAATCAGATTTTCTACCGGAATACGGTTTAATTCGAAAGGGTCACCACCAATGTATTGACAATTGATTAATGTTTTCTCAGCCGGATCATCCACTCCCGGCTGTCCGGTGATTGCTCCTTCAGGGGGCATTCCACCCGGAACTTCTACCCATTTAGTGTCTTTACAAGCTGTTAGCGATACTAACACGAAAAGACATAAAAAGAATTTGTTTCTCATAAATTTAAGTTATTAAGATTTTCTATTCGCTGACAATAAGAGTCTCCATTAATCAAACAATTGGTTTTTCTCCTAAAATCAACGTCACAAAAATAGGTACAACAACAAAAATCAATATTTAACGTGAGTTCGATATAAGATCAGAACCCGCCATTGATGAACTTTACCTCAATGGCGGGTTCTGATCTTATATCGAACTCACGTTAACTTACACCTATCTGTTGCAGGTACGACTTCAATGGCGAGCCACTTTGTTGAACCTACAATTCTAATTCTTCAAATTCGGATTTGTTCATTACAATTAGGGTTTGATTGTTATTACGAGTACAAAACTACAATCAAACCCTAGAGTGTGCAATGTGTATTTCTTCGGATGCTTACTACGGAGTTTACCAATTGCTTACGTTAGAATGCCTACAAAATAATAGCGACTGTGGTTATTGGGACATAATGAAAGCCGCTATTATTGTACGGAAAAGTTTAACACCTATAGTTTATCGCTTACATTTATTCCTCTTGCTCAACATCTACTTCTTTCAGATCAACACACATCAAATAAATACTGTAAAATCTCCATATAGAATGAGTAAAATAGATACGGGTACCACCAGTCTTTTGAGGATGTATAAATGAACCATAACCACCTCCATAGGGCCCTCCGGGAGTACCGTTAGGTTTAGTCAAGAGTATTAATCGTTTATCGCTCCATGGCCCTTCAGGATTATCGGCATGTCTCATAACAATACCTTGTGTTTCATCAAGATATAACACAACATATTTATTGAAGTGTGAAAAATAGAAAACAGACATTTCTCCAACAGGAGCATCAAAAACTGGCGACGCTACAGATTCGTTACCTTTTCTCCATTCTTTATCAGCATTTAAATATTCATACTTTGAAAAATCCTCAATATCTTCTTTCTTGAAACGAGCTAAACAACAACTGCCCGAACGCCCAGCAGGCGTACCAAACATATATACATATTCCCCATTAGGGTCATGGCAATATCCCGCCAATGAAAATTTACTTGACCCAGGAAATCTCAAATCGTTTAATACTACCCAGTTTTGTCCGTCATCCGTTGACTTAGCCAATCCTGAATATTTAATGATCCAAGGATTACCAAACGACTGTATATTCATAAAGTGTGCATAGTCAACACCATTAATACGTATAGCAGAAGTTACTATTTCATGATGTAATGTCGGATCTGCAGCAGTTATCAACTTTTTGGGCCAATATTGTGTCGGATTATTGATTACCCACGAATCAATAACTAGGCTGCGCTCATCAAGATCGGTGTTAGTAGTGAAACCTAGGAAGTTTGGTCCCCATGCTGTACCTTTCTGATTACCAGTTACCGGATCGAAGGACCAATTAGCCTGAAAAGTATCACCTATAAAAAAACCCGTTTTCCCATTATCCATATCCCACATAATACCAAGGTCTGTACCTCCAATACGACAAGGTAAATAAGGAGGGGCTCCTGCTGGATTATTCGTATGGTTCGGATCTGGTAATAATGTTGTTACCCCTTGGGGCACTGTCCCACTACCAACAATAGGAGATATCATTTGCAAACTATTTTCCACCGGAAATAGTTCTGTTTTTCTAATTGGAGGAGGTAGTATTTCTTTTCCATTCTGTTTTATTGAAAATATTTCATATCCTGCATGAGAAATGACTTTAAATACCCCATACCTTTTAGTTTTGGAATTATTGGTTAGATAACTAAACTTTATATTTGCATTTCCAGAGCCACTAAGAATATCAGTATTTAGCCAATCTGCCCCTTCTTGTAAAACTATTTTCCAATCGCTATTACTTTCCACGTTAATATAGAAAGAACCTTCACTTGCATCAAGAGTTGAACTCGGGAGAGATAAATATGTTTTAATATATAATACTTCATCAATCTGATTATTCTCATCTTTACAACTCATAAGTAACAGGATTAGTATTCCTATAAAACTATACTTGCTTATATCAAACCTCATAACTGTAATGCTATTTATTTAGATTTCGCTTTTATTCCTTTTTCTCTAGCCTGCCTAATAGCTTCTTGCTGCTGATTTGCTGCCATATTAAGGCCATTGGATTCCAGCATAATTAATGCAGGTGGTACATCCTTCAATGTTCTTTTAAAAACAATCATTTTTTCCAAAACTCGTTGATATTCGGATGGATATTTATCTTTTACATCATTATTCTCTCCAATATCTTTTCTCAAATTGAAAAAAAGCGTATCATGCGCCGGAACGTCTTCTATCCAGAAACTCCCTTTACGTTTTTTTTCAGGTAGTAAGATCTTCCAATCACCTGCCCGATAAGCTTGTAGTTGCCCATAATTGACAAAAGCAAACTCATCATCCTTCCGTTTCCCCTCACCCAATAATACAGGTAAAATATTTTTCCCGTCAATAATTCGGTCATTCGGAATTTCACCACCGACGACACTTACAAGAGTAGGGAACCAATCAATCATTGCTGCTACCTCAGTATTTACCTGCTGCGGTTTAATTTTATTCGGCCAACGAATAATAGCCGGCACACGCTGTCCACCTTCCCAGACAGATACTTTCCCTTGGAAAAGTGGTGCTGGATTTCCCCCCATAGGTCCTTTAACAACCCAAGGTCCATTATCACTTGAAAAAATGACAATGGTATTTTCTGAAATCTTTAGTTCATCCAATTTTTCTAAGACTTTCCCCACACTCCAATCCAGTTCTTCAACAACATCTCCATATAAACCATTAGCAGATTTTCCACGGAAATTAGCAGAAGCCGCCAACGGAACATGACAAGCCGTATGTGGCAAATACAAAAAAAATGGTTTATCATGATGTTGATCAAGAAAACGAAGAGCCTCTTGAGTATAGACATAAGTAATAGAGTCCATTTTAGGATGATAATCTACCACATCATTCCCCCTTATAAAAAAGGCCGATGCCATATCATTAGAATATGGTATACCAAAATATTCGTCAAAACCATTTTGCAATGGCAAGTATTTTTCTAGATGCCCCAAATGCCATTTTCCTATAATACCTGTATAATAACCAGCTGATTGCATAGCTTCTCCCATTGTCACCTCCGTCTCTGGAATGCCTGTATAACTGGTAGGAAAGAACACATCATTAATACCCATACGAATAGCATAACGGCCTGTCATAAGTGCTGCCCTAGAAGGACTTGAAACAGTAGCCGCACTATAGAAATCCGTAAAACGCATACCTTCAGCAGCAAGTTTGTCAATATTGGGAGTACGATTTACTTTTGAACCATAACACCCCAAGTCTCCGTATCCCATATCATCGGCATAAATAAAAATGATATTAGGTGTCTCTTGAGCTTGAGCAACAGCAGCCAAAGAGAACAGACAGCTAGTTATAAATGATTTATTTTTCATATTACAAATTTATATGTTAAAACCAATTTCCCCATTCATTAATATATAATCCATTCTCTTGTACATCACGGATACGATTACGGAATACCAATGTATCAGATACAGTAAATTCGGTTCCATCATTTAAGGAATATTTATAACTCAAATAATAAGTTTTAGAAGCAATATCATAGCGGGATTCATTAACCGGAATTATTTGTATAGTTGATTCTGGGTCTGGCAGAAGTGTTACCAGACCATCTCCACTAATGGGCGTATCAAGCAAAAATGAATATGTCCCCTTAGCTGGATCTAACATATCGGTAGGATCTGCAACCATTTTTAAACGCTGTGGACCGACTGTTTGCAATAAACGAAAGCTATTGGTCACAGCAGGATCATTCTTATATAGGTTCTCTATATAATTACCATCATTTTCCTTAATCGCTTTTCCTGAATATGTATAATTGCCATATTGTTTGGCATAGTAACTAATAGATACACATATATGATTCTTACTTGGTGGTATAGAATCCGCACTATCAGAAGGAAGGAGTCGAATCGGTATTACATATTCACCCGTCAAAGATCGCGGATCATTCAAAAATAAGACGGAGTCCAATTCAACAGTCAAATACCCTTTAAGTTCTCCTTTAGAAACAACAATCTGTGAGGCATTATTACATGTATAGTAATGGGTAGGCAAAATCTTCTTACCCATAGGAACCAATGACGGATCAATCTCATAATCAAAAACACGATCTTGATTATTATGTAATACTCCGGAAAATGTAATACCGATATTTAGCTTCAACCCTTCTCCCACAACAAGATTCCGATTATACTCTTGATAAGGGAAATAAGCTGTAGTATAAGAATAGACAACATCTTCTTCTGCAAACTTACAGGACGAAAAAATGTTTGTAAAGATGATAATTAGGCTATAAAAATAAAGTCTCATATAATTCATTTTTTATTTATTAATGCGAATCAGTAGTTGAAATCACTAGCTGATTCAGTTAGTTAAATTGTTAT
>OGHZ01000515.1_pt1 | contig 26699 bp, 20 predicted proteins | sample 1571661 | NCBI WGS metagenome assembly OGHZ01 (sample SAMEA2582040, study PRJEB24529) | metagenome | biome: Human gut stool | place: China | collected 2011 | reverse complement strand
AAGCCAAAAATCCGTGGTTTATGGAAGAAGTAGTTCCAGATTTGAAGGCCTTGGTCAAAAAAATCTTAAGTCAATGATTTCTGATATATGAGCGTGAATTGTCTTTAGGTATTGTTATCAAATCAATGAAGCAACATTTAGAACATGTCCAAATGATATAAAGATTTGAGCCCCTTGGGGCTCATTTTGATACTTTAACAAAAAGAGTCGCAAAAATAATTAACAAAACTTTAATATCAAGCTTATATTGTGCAATTTAATTCTAATTTTCAGAAGAAGTAACATATAAAATTAAGGTAGCTATCCTTTTAAACTAAAGAATCAATTAAATAATACTTACAAATTGAAAATGAGTGTAAATTTTTAAAAATATTAAGACAATTCCATTGACAGAAAGTTTAAAAGTGATAGACTTTAGGTGTTAAGAAAATATAGAAGGAAATTTGTGATATGGGAAGAAAAGATTCACAACGTTTTTCAATCAGGAAGTATAGCTTTGGGGCTGCTTCTGTTCTTTTAGGTACAACCATTCTTGCGATGGGGGCAACTGGTGTACATGCAGATGAGGTTTCAACTTCAGCTGCTACTGATACACCACTTAGTGCTTCTGTACTAACAGACACTGCTGCTGATCCGGCAACAACTGTTGATCATTCAGAGAAGCAAGTTGTTTCTGTTAAAGAAGAAGGAAATACCACTGTAACAACAAGTGTTGTTACAACTGATAGTCTTGAGGATGCTAAAACTTCTGCGGTAAAAGAAGGGGTAGAAGTCGAAGAAACTGCACCTCAAACACATACATCCCTAGAGGGTGCTATTGCTGACAATCAAGCTCAATCAAAAGAGATTAATACGGTTGTTTCTGATTATCAGAAAGCAAAAGAAAGCCACAAAAAAGATGTAGCTGAGTATGATAAGGCTAAGGCTGAGTACGATGCTAAAGTGGCCGAAAAAGCAGCAGCTGATAAAGCAAATGCTGCTTCTAAAGCACAGTATGATACTGATCAAGCTGCTTATGAAAAAGGGTTAGCTAAATATCAAGCTGATAAAAAAGCCTATGATGCAGCATTGGAAGAGTATAATGCTCAAAAATTAACTTATGATTCTAAAGTAGCCGAAAAAGCAGCTGCCGATGCAGCTAATGCTAAGTCAGAAGCTGATTATAAGGTACAGTTGGCTGTTTATGAAACTGCTAAGAAGAACTATGAAGCTGCTATGGCTCAGTACAGCAAAGACAAGGCAAAATATGATGCTGAGAAGGAAGCTTATGATGCTAAAGTAGCTGAAAAAGTTCGTACAGAAATCGAAAACAAGGCAGCTCAAGAGCAGTATGAGAAAGATTTAGCTACTTATAATGCCGCTTACGAAAAATATCAAACCGATTTAGCTGCCTACAAGACTGCCAAAGCCGCCTACGATGCTAAAGTAGCCGAAAAAGCAGCAGCTGATGCAGCTAATGCAGAAGCTAAAGCTAAGTATGATGCGGAAATGGTCACTTACGAAGCAGCCTTGTCTGAATATAAGACAAATAAGGCTTTGTATGATGCCGCTCTAGCTGAATACAATACGAAAAAAGCAGCCTATGATGCTAAAGTAGCTGAGAAAACACAAGCAGAAATTACTGATAAGGCAGCTCAAGAGCAATATGAGAAAGATCTTGCTGCTTACAATACGGCTTACGAAAAATATCAAACTGCTTTAGCTGCCTACAAGACTGCTAAAGCAGCCTACGATGCCAAAGTAGCCGAAAAAGCAGCTGCTGATAAGGCAAATGCGGAAGCTAAAGCCAAGTATGATGCAGAAATGGCTGTTTATAATGCAGCTAAAGCACAATACGATAGAGATCTACAAGAATACCAAGCTAAGAAAGCGCAATACGATAAGGATAAAGCAGCCTACGATCAACTTGTTGCTATTAAAGCAGAAGAAGATGCTGCAAAAGCTAAGTATGAGGTTGAGCTTGCAAAATACAATGTAGACCTAGAACAATACGGCAAAGACTTTGCTACCTACCAAACAAAACTTGCTGAATATCAAACAGCTTTGGCACAGTACAAAGATGCTAAAGCAGCCTATGATAAGTACATGAATGATAATGGTTTCCAAGATCTAAAAGATGTAGAAACTGTTCAAGATTTGACCTTCCAACGTGAAGGTGGAGCCATTCATACCATCGATGGCATCAGTGCTTATCTCACTCGAGATGCTCAAGCTCGTTTGAATACAAGCAACGTACATCAGTATGATTCCAATAAATTGGAAGCTTCCGATATTGTAGCAACTAGTCCTTGGGCCAATAATGAAACTGAGTATATTCAAGTTAAGGAAGGCGATAAATTTGTTGTTACTTATGATAACTTGAATCAGTCAAGCATGCGTGAAAATACGGATATGCATCCAATCAAGCGCGTGATTTATCGCTATGAGATTTTGAGTCTCCCATCAAATGACGGTAAAGGAATTGCAGCCGTTAGCTCGGATCCAACTGTAACACTAACAGTCGGTGCTTCAACAGACCAAAATAAACCCGTTAAAGTTGCTGTAGATGTTGAATTCTATGATGGTAATGGCAATAAGTTTGATTTGACACAACACAATGCGATTGTTGCTTTGAACTCTCTTAACCACTGGACAGGTGCTTCTTATGTAGATAGTGGGGATAAACCTCGTGCCCTTACAGTAGAAGCCAAGGATAAAGATGGTAACACTGTTCGAGGATCTTGGAATCCGTATGCAGATGGTTCATCAATGAGCATTGAAAACAATGCGGTTGTTGTTAAAAATGGAACAGCTGACTTTGGTACTGCTGATGTCACTATCTCTGCTGAAAACCCAATCAAGATTGTGGCACAAAAAGCAACGTGGAGTGGTAGTGAATTTACAGTTAGTGGAGAAACTGTTATTGACGCAACTTCAGTCAATGTTTCAGGTGCTGGGAACGGTCACTCTATTGGAACAGATGAGTTCACATTAGATGGTAAAGATGATGTTATCGGTTCTTATACGATTGATCCAACTTCAGGACGTATCATCTTTACTCCTAAGAAGAAATTTGAAAATGTAGAGCACCAAGAATCTGTAAATGTTGGAAACAATAAATACATTCCAATTCCAAATTCAAGTGTTTCTTATGATTCTGCTACAAAAGAGGTGACATCATTTAAAGATAACCAATACATTGAACATGGATCTATCTTTAATGGTGAATCTTCAGCGACTCTTGAAGGTTGGGACAATCCATCTTCTCCATACCTCTATTATGGTGGAGCAGGCTTGAAGATGGCTGATGGACACTTGGTATTTACGGCCAATGGAGCTAATGCTGCTGGTCAACCAACAGTATATTGGTTTGCGATTAACTCAAATGTTGGTATTCCAAAAAATCCAGGTGAAGCGCCAAAAGAGCCAACAGCTCCTGAAGAACCAAAGGCTCCAACACCACCAACGATTACATTGGAAGTTCTTCCAGCGGTACCAACAGAACCAACTCCGCCAACAGCCCCTACGGCACCAACAGAACCTAACTATACAGTTGTTACAGTTGATGCAGAGGAACCAAAGGCTCCAACAGAACCAAAAGCTCCAACGCCACCAACTCCAGCTTTAGTTGAAGTGCCAGCAGAGCCACGTAAGATTACGGCTCCAGTAGAACCTAAGGCTCCGACTCCACCTACACCAGTAGTTGTAGAGGTACCTGGTGAGCCAACAAAACCAACGCCACCAACAGCACCAACAGCTCCAACACCACCAACTATGGTCACAGTTAATGTTCCTAATAAACCTGTTTCACCTAAAGAACTTGTAGCTCCTAAGGTAAAATGGCATAAAAATTATCTTGTTGAGCGCGTAACACGTCCAGTACCAACGACGCCACCAACACCTCAAAAACCAAAAACTCCTGGAACACCTACAGGACCAAGCGTTACACCAACTTCTTCTGTAGTTGCTAAGCAAGAAACAGAAAGAACTAATAGCGCCGTATTGCCAGAAACAGGTGACTCTAACCAAAAATTAGCATCTGTAACAGGTCTAGGCTTGCTTTCAATGGCCCTTTCAGGTCTATGGTCAGCTCGCAAACGTAAACATTAATAAGATAAAATGAAAGATTAGGTTGTATTACCATGCAAGACAATCTAGTCTTTTTTTGTTACCTATTCTTTGCATATTATCGGTATAAATAAGTTTGAATGTTAAAACTAATAGGGGAAAGGAGAGGACATGATTTAGGTGAAAGAGCTATCCCAAAGCTAAATATCACAATGAAAAGTAAAATGAAAGCTTATAGTTGATTGTTTTTCATAATCTTTTCAATAAAAAAACATTAAAGCGAATTGGACTAGATATTATAAAATTAAACCGCCTATTTGTAACGTAAACACTATTAATAATAGGGTTTTGTCTATCAAATATTTTGATATTAAAAAGTATTTGAATTTAAGAATCTAATCGAATTTAAAGGAATGGGTGTTTTTATGAGATATCTCAAATTGACATGGTTCTTTCTTTTGTTAGAATATGAACATAACTAAATATAGAAGGACGTAATTTAAATGGGGAAAAAGGAATTACAACGTTATTCACTCAGAAAGTCTAGCCTTGGTGCGGCTTCTGTTCTTTTGGGGACTGCAGTTCTTGCAGTAGGAGCTTCAAATGCTAGCGCGGATGAAGTAGCAACAACTACAGATTCAGCAACACCAGCAGTTGAAGCAACAGATGCTGTTGAAGAAAGCACTTCTGCCGTAGCAGATTCAACTGAAAAGAAAGTTGTTAACGTTACTGAAGAAGGCAACACAACTGTTACAACGAGTGAAGTAACAAATACAAGCTTAGAAGCTGCAAAAACAGCTGCAACTAACGAAGGGGTTGAGGTTAAGGAAGAACCTGCTCAAACCAAAGAAACTGTTGAAGCAGCTGCTGCAGATAATAAAGCACAAGCAGAGAAAATCAATACAGTCGTTTCTGATTATAAAGCGGCTAAAGAACAATACAAGTCAGATAAAGCTGACTATGATAAAGCAAAAGCAAACTATGATGCCAAATTAGCTGAGAAAGCACTTGCTGATAAAACAAATGCTGAAGCTCAGGCTAAATATGATACTGAAAAAACAGCTTATGATAAAGCTTCAGAGCAATACCAAATTGCTAAGCAAGCTTATGACTCAGCTCTTTCAGAGTACAAGACTAAGAAAGTTACTTATGATGCTAAGGTAGCAGAAAAAGAAGCCGCTGATAAAGAAAATGCGCTTTCTGCAGCTAAATACCAAGCAGAATTGGCAACATACAACCAAGCAAAAGCTGATTATGAAGCAGCCCTTGCTCAGTACAATAGCGATAAAGCTAAATACAATGCTGAAAAAGCTAACTATGATAATAAAGTAGCTGAAAAAGTTGTTACGGAAAAACGTAACGCTGAAGCTGAAGCTAAATATCAAACTGAGCTAGCAGCATACAATGAAGCAAAAGCTAAATATGATGTAGAAAAAGCAGCATATGACAAGAATCTTGAACTTTATAACGCTAAGAAAACAGCTTATGAAGCAGATCTTGAAACAAAACAAGCTATTGAAAAATACAATGCAGATGCAAAAGCTAAATACGAAGCTGCCTTGGTTGTCTACAATGAGCAAAAAGCTAAATATGACCAAGAGTACCTTGAGTATCAAAACAAATTAGCTGTCTACCAAACAGCACTTAAACAATACCAAGATGCTAAAACAGCTTACGATAAATACATGAATGATCCTGTATATCGTAACCTTAAAGATGCTGAAGTTGTTCAAGAATTGACTTTCCAACGTGAAAACGATGCGACACACAAAGTTGAAGGTGTAAGCAACTACTTGACAAAAGAAGCACAAGAGCGTCTTAACACAAGTAATGTTTTCCAATATGATTCTAACAAGTTACAAGCATCTGACATTGTTTCAAACAGTCCTTGGACAAACACTGAAGACGAGTGGATTCAAGTTAAAGAAGGTGACAAATTTGTTGTTACTTATGATGGTTTGAACCAATCAAGCATGCTTGTTGAAAATGAAGCATCAGCAATCAAACGTGTTGTATACCGTTACGAAATCGTTAGCCTTCCATCAAACGACGGAAAAGGTATCGCGAAAATCAGTAAGGATCCAACAGTAACTATGACAGTTGGAGCGTCAACTGATCAAGATAAACCGGTTAAAGTAGCTGTAGATGTTGAGTTTTACGATAAAGATGGTAAAATGTTCAACCTTAGTGAGCGTAAAGCTATCGTAGCACTTAACTCACTTAACCACTGGAACGGTGCAGCATATGTTGAAACATCTGAGCGCCCACGTCCACTTACAGTAGAAGCGAAAGACGTTAATGGTAATACTGTTCGCGGTACTTACAATCCTTACGCAGATGGTTCTACTTTGGCAATCCAAAACGGTGAAGTTGTTACAAAATCTGGTTATGCAGATTTTGGTGGAGCTACAGTTAACATTTCAGATGAGAACCCACTTAAGGTAGTGGTTCCTATCACTGACTGGAATGGTTCAGAATGGGTTGTCTCACGTGAAATTCCAACTGATGTAACAACTCTTAATGCTTCAGGTAGTGGTAATGGCCACGCTCTTGGTAACCAAGATTATACGTTTGGTGATAAAGATGATGTTATTGGTTCATACAGTGTTTCTGCTGAAACTGGTTTGATTACATTCACACCTAAGAAAAAATACCAATCAACACGCCACCAAGAATATGTAAATATTGGTGATAACCAATTCATCGCTATTCCAAAATCATCAGTTACTTATGATGCTGCCACTAAAGAAGTAACATCAGTCAATGATAACCAATACATTGACCATGGTGCAGTCTTTAATGGTGAGACAACATCAGAATTGACAGGTTGGGATAACGCTGATTCACCTTACCTCTACTATGGAGGTGCAGGTATCAAGATGACTAATGGTCACTTGGTATTTACTGCTGAAGGTGCAAATGCTGATGGTGCACCAACAGTTTACTGGTTCGCAATCAACTCTAATCTTGGTTTGCCTAAGAATCCAGGTGAAAAACCTGAAGAACCTAAGGCACCAACACCACCAACAGCACCGGTTAAACCAGTCGTTAAAACAGTTGGTATCAATCCACAAGAACCAACACCACCAACACCTCCAAAAGAGCCAGTGGCACCAACGCCACCAACTCCAGAGGTAGTTGAAGTTCCTGGTAAACCACAAGAACCAACACCACCAACAGGTCCAACGGCACCAACGCCACCAACACCAAAAGTGGTTGAAGTTCCAGAAAAACCGGTTGAACCAACACCACCAACAGGTCCAACGGCACCAACGCCACCAACACCAAAAGTAGTTGAAGTTCCTGCTAAACCAGTAGAACCTAAAACTCCTGAAAAACCAAGTGTTGTATGGCACAAGAACTATGTCGTTGAGAGAGAGTCTCACGTGGTACCACCAACTCCACCGACTACTCCACAAACACCACCAACACCTGTTACTCCTCCAACTCCAGTGACACCACCAACTACACCAACTCCAGATACTGAAGTTCCTGTAGTGCCTCAAGCTGAGTTGCCACAAACTGGTGAGCACACTAGCAATGCTGGATTTATTGGACTTCTTTCAATGATTTTTGCAGCCTTTGTAGGATTCTTCAAACGTCGTAAAGAAGATTAAGTGGTGCTATTAAATTAGTTCCCCATCAAAACTAGATTCTATTTAGGATCTAGTTTTTATTTTTGCTCGGTTTTCCTCCCCCATATCATTTCTATTTACTGGTGAAACATGTTATAATTGTTCTGAACGACTATTATAGAAAGATGCAAGGAGACGAGCATGGAAGAACTTAAGAAAATCGCTGGTGTAACCGCTGCCAAATATGTTGAAGATGGAATGGTTGTTGGACTCGGTACAGGGTCAACAGCTTACTTCTTCGTAGAGGAAATTGGCCGTCGTATTAAGGAAGAAGGTCTTAGTGTTGTTGGTGTAACGACATCAAGTCAAACCACTAAACAAGCTGAAGGCTTAGGCATTCCTTTGAAGGCAGTGGATGACATTGACAGTATTGATGTTACTGTTGATGGAGCCGACGAAGTAGACCCTCAACTCAACGGGATTAAAGGTGGCGGTGGTGCCCTTTTGATGGAAAAAATCGTCGCTACACCTACAAAAGAATATATCTGGGTGGTTGATGAGTCTAAAATGGTTGATCAATTAGGTGCTTTCAAACTACCAGTTGAAGTGGTTCAATATGGTGCTGACCGTCTGTACCGTGTCTTGGAGTCTAAGGGCTATAAGCCATCATTCCGACTTACGGAACAAGGTGACCGCTTTGTTACAGATATGAAGAACTATATCATCGATCTTGATTTAGGTAAGATTGAAAACCCAGTAGCTCTTGGTGAAGAACTAAAAGCTATGACAGGTGTTGTCGATCATGGATTGTTCAATGGCATGGTTAACAAAGTCATCGTTGCAGGAAAAGACGGTGTTAAGGTCGTTGAAGTTAAGGCCTAGTCCGATTTTTATTCCCCTCACTTTTAATGAGGAAAACTAATTAATTTTTTTCAAACTATTAAATAATATAGAAAGGCAAGAGGTAATTTCGAAAAGATTTTAGCTCTTTGTGGTGTTATTATGTCCAAATTTAACCGAATGCATTTAGTCGTTCTTGATTCAGTAGGAATTGGTGCTGCTCCAGATGCCAATGACTTTGTCAATGCAGGTGTGCCAGACGGTGCTTCAGATACCCTTGGTCACATCTCTAAATCTGTAGGATTGAATGTGCCAAATATGGCTAAGCTTGGTCTAGGAAATATTCCTCGTGAAACACCTTTGAAAACAGTACCAGCAGAAAGCAACCCAACTGGTTATGCAACAAAATTGCAGGAAGTGTCTCTTGGTAAAGATACGATGACTGGTCACTGGGAAATCATGGGTCTCAATATTACTGAACCTTTTGATACTTTCTGGAACGGATTCCCAGAAGAAATTCTCACTAAAATTGAAGAATTCTCAGGACGTAAAGTCATTCGTGAAGCTAATAAACCATACTCAGGTACGGCTGTTATTGAAGACTTTGGTCCTCGTCAAATGGAAACTGGTGAATTGATTATTTACACTTCAGCTGACCCAGTTCTTCAAATTGCTGCACACGAAGACGTTATTCCTTTGGATGAGTTGTATCGTATTTGTGAATATGCGCGTTCAATTACTCTTGAGCGTCCAGCTCTTCTAGGGCGTATCATTGCTCGTCCTTACGTTGGTGAGCCTGGAAACTTCACTCGTACATCTAACCGTCGTGATTTGGCTGTCTCACCATTTGCACCAACTGTTTTGGATAAATTGAATGAAGCTGGTATCGATACTTATGCCGTTGGTAAAATCAATGATATTTTCAACGGAGCTGGTATCAACCACGATATGGGACACAACAAATCAAATAGTCACGGTATTGATAATTTGATTAAAGCTATGACTTCTGAAGACTTCAAACATGGCTTCTCATTCACAAACTTGGTAGACTTCGATGCCCTTTATGGACACCGTCGTGATCCACATGGATACCGTGATTGCTTGCACGAATTTGACCAACGTTTGCCTGAAATCATTGCTGCTATGCGTGAAGATGATCTCTTGATGATTACAGCAGACCACGGAAATGATCCAACTTATGCAGGTACAGACCATACTCGTGAATATATTCCTTTCTTGGCTTATAGCCCATCATTCAAAGGAAATGGACTTATTCCAGTAGGTCATTTCTCTGACATCTCAGCAACTGTGGCTGAAAACTTTGGTGTAGATAAAGCCATGATTGGTGAAAGCTTCTTGGATAAACTTGTCTAAAATGAAGCGCTATGCATTTTTGGTTCGTGGGATAAACGTTGGTGGTCGTCACAAGGTAGTCATGGAGGAATTTTGTCGTGAGTTAGAAGAACTCGGTATGTCACATGTTTCTTCCTATATAAATAGTGGAAATCTTTTCTTTGATTCTACCTTGATGAAAGAGGAACTCCTCTTAGTTTTAGAGGAATTTCTAAATAAGGCTTATCCATTTATTAAGGTATTTTCTCTCTTTACTCTGGAAGATTACCAAAATGAAGTGGCATCCTTACCTGAGTGGTGGGAAGATGATTTCTATAGAAAAGACGTCCTCTTATTCACTGAAAGACTTGATAAGAACGAAATGAAGAAGATTATTAACTCTTTAGAGTTGAAAGATGAAATACTTCATTTTGGTCAACTTGGTGTCTACTGGGTAAAGTATGATAAATCAACTTATAGCCAAACAGCTTATCATAAGAAGTTATTGAAAACACCTTTTTATCCTGATATAACCATTCGAAATGCGAGAACTTTTTCAAAAATTGGTCATTTTTTAAGAATGAAATAAAATTTAGGGAGAAATAACATGTCGCTACTTGAAAAAATTAGAGTTACTCAAGCATTTTTGGAAAGCAAAGGAATTGAAAAACCTGAGTTTGGTTTAATTTTAGGTTCTGGACTTGGTGAGTTGGCTGAAGAAGTTGAAGACGCAGTTGTCATTGACTATGCGGATATTCCAAACTGGGGACAATCAACGGTTGTCGGTCATGCTGGAAAACTTGTTTACGGAACTTTGTCTGGACGTAAGGTTTTGGCTCTTCAAGGTCGTTTCCATTTTTATGAAGGAAATCCGCTTGAAGTCGTTACTTTCCCTGTACGTGTTATGAAAGCTCTTGGATGTGAAGGAGTTGTTGTAACCAATGCAGCAGGTGGTATCGGCTATGGTCCTGGTATTTTGATGGCTATCACTGACCACATTAACATGACTGGTCAAAACCCATTGATTGGTGAAAACTTGGATGATTTTGGTCCACGTTTCCCTGATATGTCTAAAGCTTACACACCTGAATATCGTGAAACCGCTCATCAAGTGGCTGATAAACTTGGTATTAAATTGGATGATGGTGTTTATATCGGTGTGACTGGTCCAACTTATGAAACTCCAGCTGAAATCCGTGCTTATAAGACACTTGGTGCAGATGCTGTTGGGATGTCAACTGTTCCTGAGGTTATTGTTGCAGCTCACTCTGGTTTGAAAGTCCTTGGTATTTCATGTATTACCAACTTTGCGGCTGGTTTCCAAGAAGAATTGAACCACGAAGAAGTGGTGGAAGTGACTGAGCGTGTCAAAGGGGATTTCAAAGGATTGTTAAAAGCGATTCTTGCTGAACTCTAAAATATGATAGCTCGGGGAATAAAACCTATAACGTCATTACCCAAGTCGACTAGGTTAAGTTTAGCTGTTTTTGGAACCGGTATTGCTTCAGGTTTGGTAGGCATTCTTTGTCATTACCTTTTGGAGTTTATACAAATTCTTGTATTTGGTAATGATAAATCGAATTTATTGTCACAGTTTAACTCTGTAAGTCCCTTTCGACGATTTGCAGTATTGCTTGTAGTAGGTGTTTTGGCTAGTTTATTTTGGTATTTCCTTCAGAGACGAGTGTCCCTCCTTTCTATTAGTAAGGCTAAGCAACTCGTTGGTAAGAAGAGTCCAAATTTTCTTGGCCAAAGTCTACATGCTTTGATGCAGGTTGCAATCGTTGGGGCTGGTTCCTCAATTGGTAAAGAAGGAGCGCCTCGAGAATTAGGCGCTCTATTTGGTGGTAGTCTCTCCAAAGCCTTGCATTTGGATGTTGTTGATAGACAATTGTTAATTGCTTGCGGGGCAGGCGCTGGCTTAGCTGCGGTTTACCAAGTCCCCTTTGCCAGTACACTGTTTGTTCTGGAAACCTTAGGGGTTGCTTGGAAATCAAAAAATATTGTTATCATTCTTGTGACAACCTATTTGTCAGCTTATTGTGCTCGACCAATCGTCGGTAAGGAGGCAATGTATCAAGTCGGTAAAGTTGGCTCAGACCCTGCTAGTCTGATTCAGGTTATTGTTCTTGTATTAGTGATAACTCCGATGGCGATAATGTTTAGCTTCTTAGCCAAAAAGGCTAGCAAAAGTCGTATTACTGATAAACGCATTCTGTGGACCATGCCACTATCTTATATAGTACTAGGTGGGATTGCAGCTTTATACCCTTTAATCATGGGAAATGGTCAGGTTCTAGCACAATGGTTATTTTCAGGTGGGGGTTCAGCATACCTACCTCTTATCCTTGTCGTCAAAGGACTTGTGGTATGTTTGCTTTTATGGGCAGGCTCTTATGGAGGAACCCTAACCCCTTCCTTTACTTTAGGTGCTGGATTGGGTTTCTTATTGACAAGTTGTCTTGAGACTTTTGGTTTATCACTCAATCCTACTTTAGGAATGTTACTTGGTGCAACCGTATTTTTAGGAACAACTTTAGATGCTCCTCTAACTGGGATAGCCTTAGTTCTAGGTTTTACTGGTCAAGGAGGGCTGGTAGCAGTACCACTAATCTTAGCGAGTCTACTATCGAGGATAATTAAAAATAGATGGAAGAAAAAACAATGAATATTCATTTTATCTTACACGAAACGTTTGAAGTCCCAGGAGCCTATTTAAAATGGGCACAAGACCGTGGGCATAATATCACATCAACCAAGGTATATGAGGAAGAGCTTCTTCCTGAAACCGTTGAAGGTATTGATTTTCTAATTGTTATGGGTGGCCCTCAGTCACCTGATGAGGATCGTCAGGCCTTCCCTTATTATGACCCAGAGGCTGAGATTGCATTTATGCAAAAAGCAATTGCTGCTGATATCTATATTGTCGGGGTTTGCCTAGGTGCTCAACTTTTATCTGTTGCCTATGGTGGTAAGTACGAGCATAGTCCAGAACGTGAGATTGGTGTTTTCCCTGTAACATTAACTGAGGCAGGTTTAGCGGATGAGCATGTCAAAGGTTTTGGCAAAACCCTAAACACTGGCCACTGGCATGGTGATATGCCTGGATTGACTGATAATGCAGTTGTTCTTGCTACTAGTCAAGGTTGTCCACGCCAAATTGTTCGCTTCAGTCCTAAACATTATGCCTTTCAGGCACACTTAGAGTTTGATCCTAAAGCTATTGATTTACTTATAGCTGCTGATGGTGAAGAGTATTTACGTAAGCAAAATAAAGAGTTACCTTTTGTTCAAACACCTGAACAATTGCGTGCCAACGATTATTCTGAAATGAACAAAAAGTTATACGATTTTCTTGATTCATTGACTCAAGCTTAATCCACTATTAAAGTTGCTATTTATCCACCATATAATAGTAGAAAAATATTTAAAAATAAAAATTAAGAAAGGTAGAGCATGTGTTCTGATTTGAACACGAGCGGAAAGCTCGGAAAATAGATAATCTGACTGAGAAATCAGGATTTCTCGTCAGATTCCTAATTTTCAGTCGCTTTCTGGTCGCTCTTTGTATCATAAACTATGTCTATTCATATTGCTGCTAAGCAAGGAGAGATTGCTGATAAAATTCTTCTTCCAGGGGATCCATTGCGTGCGAAATTCATTGCTGAGAATTTCCTTGAAGATGCTGTATGTTTCAATGAGGTTCGTAACATGTTTGGTTACACAGGAACATACAAAGGTGAACGTGTCTCAGTAATGGGAACAGGAATGGGGATGCCATCAATCTCTATTTATGCGCGTGAGCTTATCGTTGACTATGGTGTTAAAAAATTGATTCGTGTGGGTACTGCTGGTTCATTGAACGAGGATGTTCACGTTCGTGAGTTAGTTCTAGCACAAGCCGCAGCGACAAACTCTAACATTATCCGTAATGATTGGCCACAATACGATTTCCCACAAATTGCAAGTTTCGATCTCTTGGATAAGGCTTACCACATTGCCAAAGATCTCGGTATGACAACACATGTTGGTAATGTTTTGTCTTCTGATGTTTTCTATTCAAATTATTTCGAAAAAAACATTGAGCTTGGTAAATGGGGAGTGAAGGCTGTTGAAATGGAAGCAGCAGCACTTTATTACCTTGCAGCTCAACACCAAGTAGATGCTCTTGCCATCATGACTATTTCTGATAGTTTGGTCAATCCAGATGAAGACACTACAGCTGAGGAACGTCAAAACACTTTCACTGACATGATGAAAGTTGGTCTTGAAACACTAATTGCAGACTAATTTGTAAAAGGACGCCATTAGGTCGTCCTTTTGTGTTGTAACTAATATCTACTCGAAGAAACAATAGGTTAAAAATTTTCAAACTACTAGAAAAAAATAAAAATATTTGGAAGAAAAAGACTTGTAATAAATAGTTAAATATCCGACAATTTAAAAATTAAGCACCAAAAATGTGAAAAATAGTTTACAATATTATGAAAAATGATAGAAATTAAATGCTTGATATCATAATGAAAAACGGTTTCTTCTTTTTTAAAAAGAATGACAATTGAAATGAAGTTATAGTAATGTTATAATGATAATGGGAAATGTCTAATTTTAATTTTTAGGAGCAATTTATATGAGTTCGCGTACGAATCGTAAGCAAAAACGTACGAGTAATAGATCGTGGGGGATGGTCAACGTTGGGTTGACCATTCTGTATGCTATTTTAGCATTGGTCTTATTATTCACAATGTTCAATTATAATTTCCTATCATTTAGGTTTTTGAACATCATTATCACTATTGGTTTGTTGGTAGTTCTCGCTATTAGCATCTTCCTTCAGAAGACTAAGAAATCACCACTAGTGACAACGGCTGTATTGGTTATCTTCTCGCTAGTTTCTCTGGTTGGTATTTTTGGTTTTAAACAAATGATTGATATCACTAATCGTATGAATCAGACGGCTGCATTTTCTGAAGTAGAAATGAGCATCGTGGTTCCTAAGGATAGTGACATCAAAGATGTGAGTCAGCTTACTAGCGTACAAGCACCAACTAAGGTTGATAAGAACAATATCGACACCTTAATGTCTGCTCTAAAGAAAGACAAAAAGGTTGATCTTAAAGTTGATGATGTTGCTTCATATCAAGAAGCTTATGACAATCTTAAGTCTGGCAAATCTAAAGCTATGGTTTTGAGTGGTTCTTATGCTAGCCTACTAGAGTCTGTCGATAGTAACTATGCTTCAAATCTAAAAACAATCTATACTTATAAAATTAAAAAGAAGAATAACAACTCTGCAAAACAAGTAGATTCAAAAGTCTTCAATATTTATATTAGTGGTATTGATACCTACGGTTCAATTTCAACAGTGTCACGTTCAGATGTCAATATCATTATGACAGTTAACATGAACACACATAAGATTCTCTTGACGACTACTCCACGTGATGCGTACGTTAAGATTCCTGATGGTGGGGCAGACCAGTATGATAAATTAACCCACGCAGGTATTTATGGCGTTGAAACATCTGAAAAAACTCTGGAAAATCTTTATGGCATTAAGATTGATTACTATGCACGTATTAACTTCACATCTTTCCTTAAGTTAATTGACCAACTTGGTGGTGTGACAGTTCATAATGATCAAGCCTTCACGAGTCTTCATGGGAAGTTTGATTTCCCAGTTGGAGATATCCAAATGAATTCTGAACAAGCCCTTGGCTTTGTTCGTGAGCGTTATAGTTTGGATGGAGGAGACAATGACCGTGGTAAGAACCAAGAAAAAGTGATTTCTGCGATTGTAAACAAGTTAGCTTCACTAAAATCAGTATCAAACTTTACTTCAATTGTTAACAATCTTCAAGACTCTGTTCAAACGAATATGTCTTTAGATACCATTAATGCTTTGGCCAATACACAACTTGATTCAGGTTCTAAATTTACGGTGACTTCTCAAGCAGTAACAGGTACAGGTTCAACTGGACAATTGACCTCTTATGCTATGCCAAATTCTAGTCTCTACATGATGAAACTGGATGATTCTAGTGTGGAAAGTGCCTCTCAAGCTATCAAAAATTTGATGGAGGAAAAATAAGTGATTGACGTTCACTCACATATTGTTTTTGATGTTGATGATGGTCCTAAAACTTTAGAAGAAAGTCTTGACCTCATTGGCGAAAGCTATGCGCAAGGAGTGCGTACGATTGTTTCAACTTCCCATCGTCGTAAGGGAATGTTTGAAACCCCAGAGGATAAAATCTTTGCAAACTTTTCTAAGGTAAAAGAAGAAGCAGAAGCACTTTATCCAGACTTAACTATTTATTATGGTGGTGAACTTTATTACACCTCAGACATTGTGGAGAAGCTTGAAAAGAATCTCATTCCACGCATGCACAACACTCAATTTGCTTTGATTGAGTTTAGTGCTCGCACCTCTTGGAAAGAAATTCATAGTGGGCTTAGCAATGTTTTACGCGCAGGGGTGACACCAATTGTTGCTCATATTGAGCGCTATGATGCACTTGAAGAAAATGCTGACCGTGTTCGAGAAATCATCAATATGGGCTGCTATACTCAAGTCAATAGCTCACATGTCCTCAAACCAAAGCTCTTTGGCGATAAAGATAAAGTAAGAAAGAAACGTGTTCGTTATTTCTTGGAAAAAAATTTGGTTCATGTGGTTGCTAGTGACATGCATAATCTTGGTCCAAGACCACCATTTATGAAAGATGCTTACGCTATTATCGAAAAGACTTACGGAACGCGACGTGCTCGTAACCTTTTTATCGAAAATCCACAAACACTACTTGAAAATCAATACATATAGGAGAAACTATGACTCAGGATAACACGAAGCGTGTTGAAATCGACGTGCTTGCATTATTGCACAAACTTTGGACTAAAAAGGTATTTATTCTATTTACAGCCTTCTATGTCGCTGTCTTTGCCTTCTTGGGAACTTATTTCCTCATTCAACCAACATATACGTCTTCTACACGTATCTATGTGGTTAATCAAGCTAATGATGGCAAAAACCTTTCTGCTCAAGATTTGCAGGCTGGTACATTTTTGACAAAAGACTACAAAGAAATTATTACATCAAATGATGTCTTGTCAGAAGTTATCAAAGATGAAAAATTGAATATGACAGAAGCAGAACTTGCTAAAATGATTTCAGTTAATATTCTTACTGATACTCGTCTTATCTCAATTTCAGTCAATGCAAGAACAGGTCAAGATGCGCAAACACTTGCCAATAAGGTTCGTGAAGTTGCTTCAGAAAAAATCAAGAACGTGACAAAAGTTGAAGATGTCACAACACTTGAAGAAGCTAAATTGCCAGAGTCACCATCTTCACCAAATATCAAACGTAACGTGCTTCTTGGAGCAGTGCTTGGAGGATTCCTTGCAGTTGTTGGTGTATTGGTACGTGAAATCTTAGATGATCGTATTCGCCGTCCAGAAGATGTGGAAGATGCCCTTGGAATGACACTTCTTGGAATTGTCCCTGATACAGATAAAATTTAAGGAGAAGAAATGCCTCTATTAAAGTTAGTAAAATCTAAAGTAAACTTTGCCAAACAAACAGAAGAGTATTACAATGCCATTCGCACAAATATTCAATTTTCTGGTACACAGATGAAAGTGATTGCGGTTAGCTCTGTTGAAGCTGGTGAAGGAAAATCAACGACATCTGTAAACTTGGCTATTTCATTTGCTAGTGTTGGGCTTCGAACACTTCTCATTGATGCTGATACTCGTAATTCTGTTTTGTCAGGTACATTTAAGTCAAATGAGCCTTATAAAGGTCTTTCAAATTTCCTTTCAGGTAATGCCGATCTGAATGAAACTATTTGCCAAACTGATATTTCTGGTTTGGATGTCATTTCATCTGGTCCTGTACCACCTAATCCAACGAGTCTTTTGCAAAATGACAATTTTAGACATTTGATGGAAGTTGCTCGTAGCCGTTATGATTATGTCATTATCGATACGCCACCAATTGGTTTGGTCATTGATGCGGTTATTATTGCCCATCAGGCTGATGCCAGTCTTTTGGTTACAGCAGCTGGAAAAATTAAACGTCGTTTCGTAACTAAGGCCGTTGAACAATTGGAACAAAGTGGTTCTCAATTCTTAGGTGTCGTTCTTAATAAAGTCGACATGACAGTTGATAAATATGGCTCTTATGGTTCTTACGGATCATATGGCGAGTACGGGAAAAAATCAGACCAAAAAGAAGGTCATTCAAGAGCACATCGTCGTAGAAAAGGATAGCATTAAGGGGGATAATGCGGCTCCTTACACCTTAACAGATTAAAAAAGAGGTTTAGAGTGAAAGAAAAACAAGAAATTCGTCGCATTGAAATTGGTATTATACAGTTGGTTGTGGTTGTTTTCGCAGCCATGGTAGCTAGTAAAATACCTTATACAGAGATTACGCAAGGAAGCATTGTTCTTTTAGGTGTCGTTCATGTAGTTTCCTACTATATCAGTAGTTATTATGAAAATCTTAAGTATAGAGGCTACTTGGATGAACTCATTGCAACTGTCAAATATTGTTTCGTATTTGCTCTAATTGCAACTTTCCTCTCATTTTTTGCAGATGGAAGTTTTTCAATCTCACGTCGCGGACTTCTTTACGTCACCCTAATTTCAGGTGTTCTCTTATACGTTACAAATACAGTTCTTAAGTATTTCCGCTCATCTATTTACACACGTCGTAAAAGTAACAAGAATATTCTCTTGATTTCTGATCAGGCACGTCTTGAAAATGTTTTATCTCGTATGAAGGACAATATGGATGGTAGGATTACAGCAGTTTGTGTCTTGGATAATCCTTATTTCACTGATCCATTTATCAAGAGTGTTAAACCTGAAAATTTGATTGAATATGCGACACACTCAGTAGTAGATCAAGTTTTGATTAATCTGCCAAGTGAGCAGTATAAGATTTGGGATTATGCATCACCTTTTGAGCTCATGGGAATTCCAGTATCCATTAATTTGAATGCCCTTGAATTTATGAGTCAAGGTGAAAAACGTATTCAACAATTGGGTCCTTTCAAAGTTGTTACCTTTTCAACGCATTTTTATAGCTATGGAGATATCTTGGCGAAACGTTTCCTCGATATCTGTGGAGCCCTAGTTGGTTTGGTGCTCTGTGGGATTGTTGGAATCTTCCTTTATCCACTTATTCGTAAAGATGGTGGGCCAGCCATTTTTGCTCAGGACCGTGTGGGTGAGAATGGACGTATCTTCAAGTTTTATAAATTCCGTTCTATGAGAGTAGATGCTGAAGAAATCAAGAAGAATTTGATGGCACAGAATCAAATGTCTGGTGGTATGTTTAAGATGGACAATGATCCACGTATTACCAAAATCGGCCATTTCATTCGTAAAACGAGTCTTGATGAACTTCCACAATTTTGGAATGTTCTAAAAGGTGATATGAGCTTGGTAGGAACACGTCCACCAACATTGGATGAGTACGAATCTTATACACCTGAACAAAAACGTCGCCTCAGCTTTAAACCAGGTATTACTGGTCTTTGGCAAGTAAGCGGTCGAAGTGAAATTACGGATTTTGATGAAGTTGTAAAACTAGACGTTGCTTATATGGACGGATGGACAATCTGGCGCGATATCAAAATCTTATTGAAAACAATTAAAGTAGTAGTAATGAAGGATGGAGCAAAGTGATGGCTTTCTCCATTTCTTTTAATGGTGATTAAATGACAAAAACAGTTTATATCGTTGGTTCTAAGGGAATTCCAGCAAAATATGGTGGATTTGAGACCTTTGTTGAGAAGTTAACAGAGTTCCAACAAGACAAAGATATCCAATATTATGTAGCTTGTATGCGTGAAAACTCTGCTAAATCAGGTATTACAGCAGACACTTTCGAACATAACGGTGCTAAATGCTACAATATCGACGTCCCAAATATTGGGCCTGCACGTGCCATCGCTTATGACATCGCAGCTCTCAATAAGGCCATTGAAATTGCTAAGGAAAATAATGACCAAGCACCGATCTTTTATGTTTTGGCCTGCCGAATTGGTCCATTTATCTCAGGTATTAAAAATAAAATCAAGGCTATCGGTGGTACCCTTATGGTTAACCCGGATGGTCATGAATGGCTTCGTGCGAAATGGAGTCTTCCAGTTCGTAAATATTGGAAAATTTCTGAGCAACTCATGGTTAAACATGCAGATCTTTTGATTTGTGATAGTAAAAACATTGAATCTTATATTCAAAAGGATTATGCGAAGTATCGTCCTCAAACAACCTATATTGCCTACGGGACAGACACAATTAAATCTCGATTGACTAAGGTTGATGATAAGGTTCGCACATGGTATTTTGAAAAGGGTGTCATTGAAAACAATTATTACCTAGTTGTAGGACGCTTCGTGCCTGAGAATAACTATGAAGCAATGATTCGTGGTTTTATGGCATCTAACTCTGACAAGGACTTTGTTCTCATTACCAATGTTGAAGAAAACAAATTCTACGACAAGTTGCGTCAGGAAACTGGTTTTGACAAGGATCCTCGTGTGAAATTTGTCGGAACTGTCTATGACCAAGAATTGCTCAAATACATTCGTGAGAATGCCTTTGCTTACTTCCATGGTCATGAAGTAGGTGGTACCAATCCATCCCTTCTTGAGGCTCTTGAGTCTACTAAGCTCAATCTCTTGTTGGATGTTGGCTTTAACCGTGAAGTCGGTGAAGATGGTGCTCTCTATTGGAAGAAAGACCAATTGGCAAGTGTCATTGATCAAGCTGAGCAACTGGATGAACAAGCTATCGAAGACCTCAATCAAAAATCAAGTAAACGTATTGCTGAAGCCTTTACTTGGGAAAAAATTGTTACAGACTACGAGAAAGTATTTAAAGGATAGAAATGCAGAAAATTTTATATCTTCACGCTGGTGCCGAAATGTATGGTGCTGACAAGGTTTTATTGGAGCTTATTAAAGGTTTGGATAAAGATGCCTTTGAGACTCATGTCATCTTGCCCAACGATGGTGTCTTAGTGAGTGCATTGGAAAAGGTTGGGGCTAAGGTAAAAGTTATCGATTATCCAATCTTGCGCCGTAAATATTTTAATCCTAAGGGAATTCTTGAGTATTTTGGCTCTTATAATCGTTATTCAAAGCAAATTGCTAAATATGCTAAGGATAATGGCATTTCACTCATTCACAACAATACGACTGCGGTGCTTGAGGGGATTTATCTCAAACGTAAGTTGAAATTACCTTTGATTTGGCATGTGCATGAAATTATCGTCAAACCAAAAGCAATTTCTGATTTCATCAACTTTTTGATGGGGCGTTATGCTGATACGATTGTGACAGTTTCAAATGCTGTAGCCAACCACGTCAAGCAGTCTCGCTTTGTAAAAAATGACCAAGTTCAAGTCATCTATAATGGTGTTGACAATGCCGTCTATCATGAAATGGATGCTAGTGCAGTCCGTGATCAGTTTTGTATTGCACAGGATGCTTTGGTTATCGGAATGGTTGGTCGAGTGAATGCATGGAAAGGTCAAGGCGACTTCTTAGAAGCTGTGACTCCAATCTTAAAGGCTAATCCAAAAGCAGTAGCCTTTCTGGCAGGGAGTGCTTTTGAAGGTGAAGAATGGCGAGTTGATGAGTTGGAGAAGGCTATATCAGACTCACCAGTAGCAGGACAGATTAAACGTATCGATTATTATAGCAAGACGACAGAGCTCTATAATATGTTTGATATTTTTGTCTTGCCAAGTACTAATCCAGATCCTCTACCTACTGTAGTTCTCGAATCAATGGCTTGTGGCAAGCCTGTAGTCGGTTACCGTCATGGTGGTGTGTGTGAAATGGTTAAGGAAGGTGAAAACGGCCTTCTTGCTACACCAAATCAGCCTTCAGAATTGTCTAAGGCTATTAAAGAATTAGTTGAGAACTCCGAGAAGAGAGAACAATTTGGTAAGGCTTCTGTCAAACGCCAAAAAGAACTCTTTTCATTACAAAGTTATATTCGTAATTTCTCAGAGCTATATAAGAAATAAAAAGAAGTACTAAGAAGTACTAAGAAGTACTAAGAAGTACTAATATGAACAGCGAAACACTAAAAAATAAATTAAAACCTATCGTTTATCCAATTATTAATTTTATTCCTAGACGAAGACTCAAGAATAAAAATTTCACGATTATTTGTGATAATTGTTGGGCTGGGAAAGTTTATCAGGAGTTGGGCTTGCCTTATCAAACACCATTTGTAGGGATGTTTGTCTTTTCGCCTGATTACATCAAGATGCTCAAGAATTTAAAACACTATTTGAGCGGAGACATCCCCTTGAAATTTGTTAAGGAATCAAAATATATCAAAGACTTTGATAATGCTTATCCACTTGCACTTCTTGATGATATTGAACTTCATTTTTTGCATTATGCAAATGAAGAAGAAGCTACTCAAAAATGGAATCGCCGTTTGAAGAGAATGCATTGGAATAATTTGTATTTCAAGTTCAATGATAATGATGCCTGCACTTATGAGTTGATGAAAGAGTTTGAAGAGCTTCCATACAAGAGTAAGGTTATTTTCTCTTCAAAGAATTATAGTGACCTACCTTCATTGGTCCACTTTAAATCAGCTGAAAAGCAAGGACATGTTGGAATCGATTTGAAAACTTACCACCGTTATTTTAATGCCGTTACTTGGTTGAATAAGGGTGGAGAAGACTTAACATAACTAATTGGGTAAATAATCTATGAAACCACTTTTAACTGTCGTCATTCCAGTTTATAATGTCGAAAAATATTTAAAACGTTGTATTGATAGTATCCTTGTTCAAGAGTGGAAGCACTATGACATCTTACTTGTAGATGACGGAAGTACTGATAATTCTCCTCAAATTTGTGATGACTATGCTAAAGCATATGAGTTTATCTCAGTTATTCATAAGGAGAATGGTGGGCTCTCTGCAGCTCGTAACACGGGTATTTCTCATGCTGAGGGAGAATATGTTTATTTTCCATGATTGGATTGAACCGAATACCTTTAGTGATTTAGCTGAGGTTATTGAATCAGATCAGTATGATATTATTTCCTTCAATCGTGAATTTGTAAAGAGTGAAGATGATATTATAAAATCCGATTCCAAACAGTCTAAACGATTAACTGGAAAAGAAGCTCTTGTAGAAATGTTTTCTTATGGCTTTATTACTGGTTTTGCCAATGATAAGATATATCGCAAAGCATTGTTCACTAAGAACAATATCCAGTTTCCAGTTGGAAAGTACTATGAAGACCTTGGTACCAATTACAAACTCTTTCTTGCTGCTAAGAAGATTTATGCGACAAATCAAAAGTATTATCACTATCTAATCGATAACCCCGATTCTATTACTCAGTCATGGAATGAGAAGAAATTTAGTGATATGTTTGGATTCTACAAAGAGGTTTTCTATTCTGACTTTGTCCGTTCACAATTAAATAAAGAAGAATTACAAATTTCGCAACTTTATTATGTAAACGGATTGGTTCATATATTAGCAAGTTTGTATAAATCTAAATTAGATAAAAAATATATAGAAATTACTAACGAAGTGAAACAAGAATTACTTAAGAATAGTGCTTCTCTTTCTCAAATGAAAGACCAACCAAATAAGTTGAAATATGTACTGTTTAGACTAAAATTGTTAAAACTAGCCTTCAGTATACAAAACGTTTTTTGATGTTATTTTAGGAGTCTAAATTGAAATACTCTGTTATTATTCCAGTTTATAATGTTGAGAAATACATTGACCGTTGTTTGAAAAGTATTATTTCTCAAAATTATGATGACTTGGAAATTATTGTGATAGACAATGGATCTACTGATAGTAGTGGCAGTATTTGCGATACTTATGCTAGTGAATACTCAAATATCTCAGTCTATCATATTGAAAATCATGGTGTTGGTGCGGCACGTAATTTTGGCTTGTCCAAAGCCAGGGGAGAGTTTATCTACTTCGTTGATAGTGACGATTATCTTGTTGGTAATCTCTTTGCTGATTTTGCTGATAAGCTAGTGTCAGATTTGGATTTGGCTGTTTTTAGTTATTACAATTCTTTTGAGGAAGATTTAACTGAGAAGCAGCGTACTGAAAAGTCACTTCCATTTAAAGGAAATTACGATAAGGATGGTTTTATCAAGATATTTAAAGAACTATTCTTATCGGATATGCTTTACACGGTTTGGAATAAGATATATCGCAGAGAATTTCTTCTTGAAAATAACCTTTCTTTTGAGCAGTATGAGTTAGGTGAAGATGTCCGCTTTAATCTTGATGTTTATCGTAATGTCAACAAGATTTATCTTTCTCAAGATTCCTACTACGCTTATGTCATTGGTAGAAAAGGTTCCGCCATGTCGGGCTATAACCCTAAACGTCTTCAATATCAACTTCAAGAATTGAAGATGGTTGATAATCTACTTTCTGACTGGAATTTGGATAGTTTTGATTTTGATAATACTGTAAAAGCAAGAATACTGATGAGTAACATCTACAATATAACGAAACAGAATTTATCTTTAAATAGAAAAATTAAGCTCGTTAAAGATACATGTGAGAGACAAGATATGGAGGATTTTATAAAGAATGATTCTTCTGTATTAAATCCACTCATAAAACTGTTGCTGAAATGTCGAATGTATGTTGTTTTGATTTATCTTAAAAAAATACAGATGGTATTACAACATTTATAAGAATAATTGAAAGGTATGGAAAGTACTTGTGAATAGCAGTCGCTTTATCTCAGAGAAAATCTATTTATTTACTCTTTTTATTTGGGTATTATTTGCATCTCTGGTAACTACAACTTATTTTGTAAGGGTGGATGGTTTTTTGTCACTCTATCGTATCTTGCTATATTTTACAATAGGTATGATTACGATAAAGGAACTCATTAATCTTCCTGATACCATAAATTATTTCAGATACCACTTGAAGGAATTAATAATTTTCCTATTGTTTACCTTGACCATGTTAATTGTGTCAAAAAATCGAGATGGTCTTCCTGATATTAATGTTTTGCTGTTGGTTTTTTCAGCTAGGGATATAGAGTTCAAGAAGTTATTAGGGACCTTTTCTTTTGCTACCTTTTTAGTGCTATTTGTAACTATTTTAGCTAGTAAGATGGGCTTTATTTCTAACATGTTGATGAGTGCTGACAATGGTTATCGTTATAGTTTGGGATTTAATTATGTTTCCTTTGCTTCTCAACGTATGTTTTTTGCCCTATGTAGCTATCTTATGTTTAGAGGAAAGAAGGTTACTTATATAGAGTTGTTAGCTCTACTGTTTGCTACGTTTTATATGTACCAACAGACCTCAACCTCAAGTCCACTTTATCTGAGTCTTTTGATTTTGACTTATGCTTTATTTAGTCTTAAGGTCTTTAAATTTGATTTTATAGACAGTAATGTTATTACGGCAAATATTGCTAAATATGGTTTTATTATTGCATTGCTCATTACTCTTTATTTCTGTTTCTATTCAACTGGTGATTTATTCCATCTAGTTGACCAATTTACGCATAACCGTCTAAGACTAAGTGTTCAAGGGTTCCGAAATTTTGGTGTTTCCTTATTAGGTCGACCAATTTCATTTACAACCATGGATATCTTCGGTAACTATTCAAGCAATTATAACTTTATTGATAGTTCATTTGTGCAGTTACTCGTAATTGATGGATTAGCTGTGAGTGCATTCATGTTATTTGCATTAACACGTGTCATGAATTATTTTGTAACTAATCGAAAAGATATTGTTCTTGCCTGCTTAGGGGTTATGATCATTCATGGCATGTTTGATCCCCAAATGCTCGTTCTTCGTTACTCACCTCTTATCCTATTGATTAGTCGACTCTTTGTGATGAAGACTGATAAAGATTTTTTGTAATTGAAGCAGAGGTATATCATCTAGAAAGTCTAAACAGAGTCATATACTTATGAAAGTTTTAAAAAATTACGCCTATAATCTTTCCTATCAATTACTGGTCATTGTTTTACCAATCATTACGACACCTTATGTTACTAGGATTTTCAGTTCAGAGGATTTAGGTACTTATGGTTACTTTAACTCTATTGTGACCTACTTTATTCTTTTGGCGACTTTGGGAGTTGCTAACTATGGTACTAAGGAGATTTCAGGGCATCGAAAGGATATTCGCAAAAATTTCTGGGGTATCTATACTCTACAATTGATTGCGACTGTATTGTCTCTCGTCTTGTATACATCATTATGTTTGTTCTTTCCTGGTATGCAAAATATGGTGGCTTATATCTTAGGACTAAGCTTGATATCGAAAGGGATGGACATTTCTTGGTTATTTCAAGGTTTGGAGGATTTTCGTCGTATTACCGCAAGGAATACAACGGTGAAGATCTTAGGAGTTATTTCCATCTTCCTATTTGTGAAAACACCTGGTGATTTATATCTCTATGTTTTCCTATTGACCTTCTTCGAACTGCTTGGTCAATTGAGTATGTGGTTACCAGCAAGACCCTATATCGGTGAGCCACAATTTGATTTATCCTATGCTAAGAAACACCTTAAACCTGTTATCTTGCTGTTTCTTCCTCAGGTTGCCATTTCACTGTACGTGACATTGGATCGTACTATGTTGGGTGCCTTGTCATCTACCAATGATGTCGGTATTTATGACCAGGCATTGAAGATTATCAATATCCTTTTAACATTAGTAACGTCTTTAGGAAGCGTGATGCTTCCTAGGGTATCTGGTCTCTTGTCTAGTGGTGACCATAAGGCCGTTAACAAGATGCATGAGTTGTCTTTCTTGATTTATAATCTGGTGATTTTCCCGATTATAGCAGGTCTCTTGATTGTCAATAAGGACTTTGTGAGTTTCTTCCTA
>OGHZ01000505.1_pt1 | contig 27165 bp, 19 predicted proteins | sample 1571661 | NCBI WGS metagenome assembly OGHZ01 (sample SAMEA2582040, study PRJEB24529) | metagenome | biome: Human gut stool | place: China | collected 2011 | reverse complement strand
CAAAGTAGTTATTCCCTTCCGCATCGATGGATACGATGAGCGGACCAAATTCTTTTACACGGCAAGTCCACAATGTTTCAGGCATACCGAGTTCACGCCAGTTCGCAGATTCGATTTCTTCTACTTCTGTAGCAGCAAGTACGGCATTACCTGCTGGGAATACACAGTGAAGAGCTCCAAAATCTTTACATGCACGAGTTGTTTCAGGACCCATGCCACCTTTACCAACGATAAGGCGTACACCAGTTTGTTTTACAAATTCGTACTCGAATTTTTCCATACGCATAGATGTAGTAGGACCTACGGAAATCATTTCAAATTTATCGTCACCATGATCGCGTACGATTGGACCTGCATGTAGGATAGCACCGTTGCGAACATCTACTGGTAACTCCCGTCCATATTCGACGAGACGACGATGAGCAACATCACGGCATGTTGTGATATGACCATTTAAGTAAATAATATCCCCTGCTTTAATTCCTTTAAGATCAGATGCTTGAATTGGTGTAGTCAAAATATGTTTAGCCATTAGAATGTCACTCCTTTGTGAGATAAAATTTCGTACTTACCGTCTTTATCAAATACTACATGACCGCGACGATGGTTCCAACAACCAACGTTTACAGCTACGGAAATTACAGATGGATGACGAGAACCATGTTCGATATTTACGCCCATTACGGATTTGTCACCACCCATACCTTGAGGTCCAAGGTGCAATGCGTTAATACCATCTTCAAGTAATTGTTCCATGTACGCTGCTTTTTCATTATCTGCTTTGGAGGATACAGGGCGCATCAACGCTTTTTTAGACATAGTTGCTGCTGTATCGATAGATGTAGCAATACCTACACCAACCAATAATGGAGGACATGCATTCAAACCATAACTTGTCATCAAGTCCAATACGAATTTAGCTACCCCTTCATAACCTTCGCCTGGCATCAATGTTTTACCAGATCCTGGCAAGGAGCAACCGCCACCGGCCATATATGGGAAAATTTCTACATCATCACGATCAGGTACGATATCCCATGTAATGTAAGGTGCCGTGCGACCAATATTTTTACCAGTATTGAATTCATCAAATGTTTCTACACAGTTATGACGAAGTGGCGCATCTTGCGTAGCTTGGTATGTGGCATTGCGCAAGATTTCTTCAAGTTCACCAATCAATGGATAGTTAGAACCTACCTTCACCCAGAATTGCAATACTCCTGTATCTTGGCAAGAAGGACGATTCAATTCATACGCAAGGTCCATATTTTTATGCATCGTTTCATAAATTGTTTTAGCTAATGGATTCTTTTCATCCGCTGCCAATTCTTTAATTTTAGCTTCCACATCATCAGGTAATTTCTTTGCCATATAAGCAATGAACTTGGCAATGACATTTGTCATCTCTTGTACTTGTTGTTCTTTCGTACTCATCGTAAACCTCCAACAGGACTTCATTATTTAAAACTTAGCATTTATTTTGTATCGGAACCTTAGCTCCTTTCGATGATTTCATTGTACTCTTTTTTCAGGATATAACTATCCAATATACAAGTTGATTTTTGAGAGTGAAGTCCCTATAAAATCATAATGAATCACCTATATAAGTAAATTTCAACGCATATAAAATATATAATTTTACCTACCTATAAACACGAAAAAGAGCACTACTTATTGAAAAGCAGTGCTCTTTTTATATTTAGGAACTGGGATTTTTAGTATATACAAAATTACCTATACCTAATGATTGTATATCTCCCTAAATTTAAAACGCAAAACCATAAAATTATAACAATTTACAATGGCTGTACTAATTAAGGTTAGGATTGTAATTTTTTAACAACAGACTCAAGCTGTTCTCTAACAACTTGTAATTTTTGATTCGCTTCCTCTAGCTTTAACTTATAACTAGAATCATGTTCATAAGGCAAACAAGATTGTAGTAGTTCTACAATATCTTCCTCTTGTGTAGATATAATCTCTTTCCAATCATGTAATTTGGTCTTACGCCCTAACTCTTTTGCTTGCTTACGATATTCTGATGGTGTCGTATGAAAGTGCTTTTTAAAGGCAACATTAAAGGCTTTAATATCTGCAAAGCCACAACTACTTGCAATATGAGCAACCCCATCATCAGAATTAGCTAAACGAACTGTAGCCTCCCTTAGCCTCATCCGCAAGAGATACTCTAAAAAGGAAACGCCTAATTGGCGTTTAAAGAACTGAGATGTATAGTTCACATTATAGCCACCAATTTGGGCAATATCTTCTAATTCAATCTTTTGCTGATAATTTTTATCTATATAGGCAATCATCTTATCAAAGGTAGCCACCGTCATATCAACAGGCTTACCATGAATCGACTTAACCGCATCAATTTCATCATATACCTCACTGGCTAATGCTAAATAGTGATGTTCTAACCACATCTGATTAATGGGGCTTTCACCATTAGACTTAATCAACATCATCATGGCTGCGTGATGTCGTAAAGAGGTAAAGAACGGATTATGCCGATTAGACTTATCAGAGCGTATTACAAATTGATACATCCCAAAATCAGGATCAAACTGTTGGAAAAATTCTTTTCCTACATGAATAACTAGGGCCGTTGTATCCTCTTCAAGAGCTAGGGTAGCATGTCCCACTTGAGGTGAAATAATAATAGAATCTAGAGGCTCCATCGTGAAAACCTCACTATTACAACTCATCTCGATACGGCCCTTTAGCAAAATAAGAATTTCCGTTTCTCCATGCCAGTTGTAATGATAAGTACTAACCTTGTATATATGGCTACTGAAATCTATATGATTATGTTTATATGTATAGTAAAAGTAATCCATAATTACCTCATCTTCTAACATAAAAATGCATCCCTAATAAATCCAAGGGATGCATTTATTATGATATATATAATTAAAAACGGTCAACAGCATCTTAAGATTATTTATTGATTAAGTCACATCAAGTCCCAAGAAAAAGAACTCGATGTGAAATGCTTATGTAGAAAATTACATAAGAGCTGTAATAGCTGCTGCTAAACCGAAGAAGATGCCTGGTGCATTGGCCAATGCAACTGGAATATCTCTATGTTCTTTAAACAAGCCATATGCTACCCATAATGTGCAGTTGATAGCTGCTACTAATGGTTGGATCCAATCGCCTGTGCCTGGATGAGCTAGGTTGTTCATAATTTGTGGGAAATAAGATACATACATTGCTACTGCTGTAACTGTTGCAACTTTACCTACGTTTTCCATGAATTTAATACGAGTCATTATATCCTCCAAAATTAGTAACTCAATACGTGTTTGTTATCTGATGAATCATATTCTACTCGTTTTGGTCGATATAACTATCCATATTAAAAGGTAATTTTTTTAGGCAAAATCATAGAAAACATATGGAATCATCACTATTTTCTCATTTTGATCAATCTAAAATCTATAGATTTTCCTATAAAAAGAGCACTACTTATCAACAGTAATGCTCTTCTAAGAAATATATGATTTTTAAATATATAGAAAATCACCTAGGTCTAATTTTTCTATATGCTACAAAAAATATTTTGCATGAACAGCAAAAGTTCCGCCATTGCCACACCATACTATAGATAGTAATTATAATTCGCTAACAACATCGGCAAGCTTCGCTTTCAATGATTCTAGCTTGTGGCTCATGTACTCTAACTCCGCCTTTGCTCTAGCATCATCTTCATAAGACAAGAAGGATTGTAATAGGTCTAGTACATCTTGATTTTCAACCGAAATAATTTCCTTCGAATCTTGTACCATTGTTTTACGTCCAATTTCTTTCACTTGCTTACGATATTCTGTTGGCGTCATATGAAAATGCTTTTTGAAAGCCACATTAAAGGCCTTGATATCTGCAAATCCACAACTACTTGCAATCCTTGCAACAGCCTCATCCGTACTAGTTAATTGTGTCGTAGCATCTCGCAGTCTCAACCGCAACACATAGTCCACAAAAGAAATGCCCATTTGCCGTTTAAAGAATTGTGATGTATAGGCCACATTATAGCCACCTATTCTCGCAATATCTTCTAGTTCTAACTTTTGTTGGTAATGTTCGTCGATATACTCAATCATTTTATCAAAGGTAGCCGGTTTAATATCACCAGGTCTTGCATTTTCATGAATTTTTTTGACTGGATCAAATTCTCTAAATACATCCCCCGCTAAAGCTAAGTAATGATGCTCTATCCACATACGATGAATTGGGTTTTCACCTTTATTCATTAACAACATCGTCATGGCCGCATGATGGCGTAATGTCGTAAAAAATTCATTACGACGTGTGCTCGCATCGGAACGAATAACAAACTCATACATGCCAAAATCCGAATCATACTGTTGATAAAATTCATTACCTACTTGAATAACAAAGGCAACCACATCCTCTTCAAGAGCGAGTGTTGAATGACCCACTTGAGGAGAAATAATAACAACATCAAGAGGTTCCATCGTAAAAACCTCATCATTACAACGCATCTCAACACGACCCTTTAAGAGAATAAAAATCTCTGTTCCCCCGTGCCAATTGTAAGTATAAGTACCAACCTTATATATACTACTGCTAAACTCTATATAATTGTGCTTATAGGTATAATCGAAATAATCCATAGCATCTAACCGCTCCATATGCATAAAGCATCTCTTTTAACTTATGAGATGTTTTCATTATCATATATTTATTTAACTGTGGTCAATAATATCTTTTAATATCAATTCCGATACATACTGTTCCCAAAATTAGTACAGGCCTGTAGTATTCGCAGCATGCCCATACATATAGTTTCAGAATTAGTACAGGCCTGTTCTATTCGCAGCGATCCTATACATAGGGTCCTAGAATTAGTACAGGCCTGTTCTATTCGCGATGAGCCTATACATGCAGTCCTAGAATTAGTACACGCCTGTTCTATTTGTAACGAGCCTATACATATGGTTCCAAAATTAGTACAGGCCTGTTCTATTTGCAACTAACCTATACATATGGTCCTAGAATTAGTACACGCCTGTTCTATTTGCAACTAACCTATACATATGGTCCTAGAATTAGTACAGGCCTGTACTAATTTAAAAAGGGACTCATACATGAGTCCCTTGCAATTTATTATATTGTTGGTAAGAGGCCTAGCAAATATACCTTAAATATATCTCCTTCATGTACCTCATGTACGCCTTGAGGAATGCAGGCTAAGGCATTAACGGTATATAATCCAAGCATGCTGCTACTGTTAAAGTGACGATTTGCCACAAAACGAGGTTGTCCATCACCAAATATGACCTTGCCTTGCACGTAGCGATCAAAGGCATTACGTTTAGATAGATCGCAATCCATTACACAATTAAGTACTGGGGTGGACCAATTTTTAATACCTTTATATCTACGCAAGGTAGGAACCACCAGTAGGTGCCAACCATTAAAGGCTGCACCGGGATTACCTGATAAACCAAAGATAAGTTGACCTTTAGGCGTAACGGCCCCATAGGAGGCTGCACCGGGACGCATTTGGATACGACCGTATAAGGTTTTAGCTCCTAACTTTTCATATATAAGAGGCATTGTATCAAACATACCTACAGATACTCCGCCTGAGCTGATGATAATATCTGCTTGTTCACTGAGTTCAAGGACGCGTTCAATTTCTGCGTCTAGTCTATCCGGTGCATCGCTCACATGATAATGGGTAACGCGCCGAAAACCTAAATCAGCAAGTAAACTACAAATCATCATGCGATTTGAATTGTAAATTTTTCCTGCAGTTAAGGGTTCGCCCGGCTCAATAACTTCATGGCCTGATGTAAGAACCAGTATACGTGGCATCGCATACACAGACACATCGATGCAACCTAAGCCGATCAAAATTGTCTGCACCGTAGAGGTTATTTCTGTGCCCTTTGGTATGACAACGGTCCCTGCGGAACATTCTTCACCACGAGGGATAATATGGCTACCCTTTTGTTGCGTACCTTGTAAAGTAATTGTAGCCCCTACTTCGCCAGTACCTTTCACCTGTTCTTGCATGATAACTGTATCACAAGTACTTGGTACAGGAGCACCTGTCATGATACGTACGGCATGACCAGTCGTTACAGGCTTATCCCATACAACACCAGCGCCGATGATACCATCGACGATATAGGTATCACAATTAGGATCATATGCTAAGGCATACCCATCCATTGCGGATTTATGAAAAGCGGGCACATCGGTAGGTGCCAAAACATCTTCGGCCAACACACATCCTTTTGCGTCGCCAACGGCAACGGATTCGATGCTATGATGTTGTTCTCGTAAAGCCTCATTCCACAAATGAAGCGCTTCATCAACAGTAACGGCTATCATCTAAATTCCTCATCATACTTTGTATTCGACATACCAAAGTTGGTATGCATTGATCTAATTTAGTAACCTCTATGGTCTCTACGCGTTCTATATCACTGGATATCAGTGATTCTGTATACCCCTCTCTGGTTACCTCTACAATCGGAAATATACCTTGAGATCTCGTTTCTAGTATAGCAATATCTACAGGTAATTGCTGTACCAAATCATACAGATTAGATTGTTTTTCGGTACGTATGCGTATGGCCGTTTCCGTTGGGCCTGCAATGGCTACGGCCGTGGCGCCTGCTTTCATAGCAAGATCCGTATCAGTTCCTTCATAATCCATGTGAAAGCCATGTTTATCGCTTTTTACAACGCCTACAGAGAAACCAATTTGTTCTAATTCCTTAATTAGTCGCGTTACCACCGTAGTTTTACCAGTCTTACGTTTTTCAGCAACTACGCTGATAAGTGGAACATGACGATTCGCATTAACAGCCTCTGCGCGGGACCACTTATAATCCTCTATATGATTCACATTGCGTAAATGATGACCGTAATCACCTGCATCAATGGTTACCACAGGTCCTACAATATCTAATGCATGCTGCAAAGATACATCCTCTCCTGCTAAAGTGGTTTGCAATAATGGAGCAATGGATGGCTTATATATCCCCGCCATAGGCTCATAGCGTCCACTTTCACCAACAGGCACAATAACACGCCAGTCATCGCCCTCTACTTGGTAGAGCCAATCATAATATAAATTAAAATCCATAAACGGCATATCTACAGCTAACACCGCATAAGCATGACTCTTGCCTACGGCCAATGTGCTATATAATCCGCCTAATGGACCACTTCGAGGAACAGAATCCCGAACGATAGAAACTTTTTCTTTCTCTTTATTCGACAATGTGTCGATAATATTAGCCTGAATGGCTTGGCCTAGACTTTCATCGTCACCGATAGAAATGAGAATGTCATTAGCATCATGTTCTAATGCATTGCGCAACGCATGAGAAATGAGACTTTCACCATTCGTCCAAGGCAATAAAGCCTTAGGATATCCCATGCGTGAACTTAGGCCACCGGCCAAAATAATTACGCCTAAATTAAGCACCGCGTTTCAACCCTCTTTTTACCCCTTGGTAAATAAACAACAACACAACAATATTAAGAATTCCATCTGGCACCATATAAGAAGCATTATAAATCATAGAGTAGATCCATGGATTTTGACCTTGCGGTGCATAGCTAGCAAATACAACAGCACCACTTGTTACGGACACAAACCAACGAAGCGCAATAGCAACAATAGATCCGCTAACAAGACCTGTCATATTGTCCTTGAAATACCCGCACACACCAATAACACCGTAAGCAACAAGATAGTCTAGGATGATGCTTAGATAATGGATAGATGATTTAAAACCGAGCAAGAAATGAAGTATGCCATATACAACACCAGCCAAAATACCGCGTGTACCACCCCAGCGATATGCAAAAATCATGAGAGGTACCATGGATGCGGCCTTAATGGAACCGCCTTGTGGCATATGAAAAAGTGTAATAAAAGATAATACTTGTGCAATAGCAATAGCCACACCAGCTTCTGCTATCATGCGTGTCTTGGAATGCTCCATTAAAATAACCTCCTATTAATATAATGTTTATATAATGGGCTGAACATAGAGAAAATGTACAGACAAGCTATCTATAAAATTGTATAATAACTATATGAGTGTTTTTAATATTCGGAATGTATTGAAAATTGAAAACAAATTCAGTATAATGGTACAGGTTCAATTTATTATACCTCAAAGGAGATATAGAAACTATGATTAATACAACTAACATCTTCGATTATGAAGACGTACAACTGATTCCTAATAAATGTATCGTAAACAGCCGTAGCGAATGTGATACTCATGTTAAACTAGGTAATCGTACATTTAAATTGCCTGTAGTTCCTGCAAACATGCAAACTATCATTGATGAAGAGTTAGCTGAAAAACTAGCAGAAAAAGGCTATTTCTATATCATGCATCGTTTCCAACCTGAACGCCGTCTCGACTTTGTAAAACGCATGCAAGAAAAAAACTTATATTCTTCTATTTCCATCGGTGTAAAGGAAGAAGAATTCGCATTAGTTGATGAATTAGCGAAAGCTAACCTTATTCCTGATTATATCACAATCGATATCGCACATGGTCACTCTAATGCTGTTATCGACATGATTCAATACATTAAAAAGAATTTACCAACAACATTTGTTATTGCTGGTAACGTAGGTACTCCTGAAGCAGTTCGTGAACTTGAAAATGCTGGTGCTGATGCTACAAAAGTAGGTATCGGTCCTGGTAAGGTTTGTATCACAAAATTAAAAACTGGCTTTGGTACTGGCGGTTGGCAATTGGCGGCTGTACGTTGGTGTGCAAAAGCAGCTACAAAACCTATCATCGCTGACGGCGGTATTCGCGATCACGGCGACATCGCTAAATCCATTCGCTTTGGCGCTACTATGGTTATGATTGGTTCCCTATTTGCTGGTCACCAAGAATCTCCAGGGGAAGAAAAAATTGTTGACGGCCAAGCTGTAAAAGAATACTTCGGTTCCGCTTCTGAGTTCCAAAAAGGGGAACGTAAAAACGTAGAAGGCAAAAAAATCTTCATTCCTTCCAAAGGCTCTATCTTCGATACATTAATCGAAATGGAACAAGATTTACAATCCGCTATCTCCTACGCTGGTGGTACCACTCTACAAGCTATCCGCAAAGTAGACTACGTTCTTGTTAAAAACTCCATCTTTAACGGCGACCGCTAATCGGTTACTAACATACCAAGAGGGGCTACGATTCATACGAATCGTAGCCCCTCTTCTTTTTATTTGCAGCATTTAAACGAAGAAACTATTCTTCTACGCCACAATTTTTATTCATTAAATAATATGCATATTTACCGATGCCGGCACTGATAACAAGCAATACAGTCAAGACGATGAATGCAATGGTAAGACTCGTACCATGAGCAATGAATCCAATCAATGCAGGTCCCATCAAAATCCCCATATAACCGAGCATGGTAGATGTAGCCACTGCTTGTGTCATAGGAATTACATTTTGTTCCCCCATCGCAGAGAATAGATTTGGCACAACCATGGCTAATGAGATACCTAATAATAAGTACGTATACATAGACGCATGGCCAGGTAGGAATACGATGAGTGCCATTGCAATAGCACCTAGTAGATAACCACCTACAACAACTTGTTTAGATGTTACATGTTTACCAATTGTATTACCAAGAAGGCGACCAATACACATAGTCCCATTAAACAGCATAACGCCCATTACGGCTTCTTGAATAACAATGCCTTTATCTTCAAATAAGTAAAGTGCACTCCAGTCCCCTACCGCACCTTCTACCAAATAGGATACAAAGGATAAGAGACCAAAGATAATAGCAATTGGATGGAATGATAACGGACTTTTAGACTTCTTCATAACCTTTGCATTTGGATCACGACCAAAGGTTAACATAAATTGACTAACCGCGATCATCGCAATAAAGAGTATGATAAGAAGCCCCCAAATACTTTCATTAACAGGTAATGATAATATTTTTAAAAGAACAAGCAATACACCGGCACCTGCAAAGCCACCTAAGCTCCACCCACCGTGATAAGCACCCATTAAATGCTTTTTACTTACCTTTTCCGTTAAAATAGCTTGTAAGTTGGCAGAAGCACCACTAAGGCCTACGCCAATGCCAAAGAAAAATAATGCTATTGTGGTTGTCACAATTGTAGAACACATGGTAACAATAGCCAGAGACAACATGCCGATAAAACTAGCCAATAAAACGACTCGCTTACACCCAAAACTCTCTACAAGCTTACCAGCTATAGCCATGGATAAACAAGAACCTACACCGAGCAACAAAATCATGGAACCTAATACATCCTCACCGATGCTTAGTTTCGCTTTTAAATATGGCACAAATCCGGCCCATAAGGCAGTGTACATACCAGGAATAAAAAATGCACCAAAAGCACCACGAATATTAGATTTTGAAACAGAAACTTGTTCGCTCATCATGTCCTTTCTGGTTTCTAGAACCGTTCGGCGAAGAAAGGCCCTTTTGTATCCGCTAGACCGCGATAACATGCGTTTCTAGGGGAAACCATTTTAACTACAAGAAAATTATATTGAGAATATAGTAACCCTCTTTACACATAATGTAAAGAGGGTTCTTAAAATTTAAATTTAAATTAAAAACGTAAGGCCCATAGCGATAAAAATAGCAGGTAATAAATTAGCTAAACGAATCTTATTAGGCCAAATCATATTAATGCCTACACAGAAAATTAAGATGGATCCTACATAGGATAAATTGTCGATAGCCTGCTGTGTCATAAGTGGCGCCGCAACATGCGCTAAGGCCGTGATCAACCACTGCGTGATACCTACAGGAATGAAGGAAAACAATGCGCCCTTCCCCATGGATGAGGTCATAACCATAACAATAACACCATCAAGAATTCCTTTGAGTAGCAAGGTTTGGTAATCTCCTGTCAATCCATCTTGAATTGAACCGAGCACGCCCATCGCACCAACAGTAAACGTAAGTGATGCAGTGATAAACGCTTGCGTAAACTTAGGGTCCCCTGTATTACCGGTTTTATCTTTCACCCAGTCACCAAAGACCGTAATCCATCGGTCTAAATCAATGATTTCACCAATCACAGCACCAACTACCATGCTGATAATCATCAACAAAGGTCCAGTAGTTTGCAAGGAACCATTAACGATAACCAGCATAAATTGCATAGCCCCGCTCATCCCTAGTAACAGCACGATGATACCACATACTACCATAAGGGTTTGTTTTAAATTGTCCTTCATAAATCGGCCGCACGTGAGCCCAATAATACTACCACCGATAATGAGCCCCATGTTGATAACCGTACCTAAACCAATCATCTTCTTATCCTTTCCCTTACGTATGAAAGTTATTATGAAAGTAGTATATCAACTATATCGATAACAATCAATATAAAATATCACAAAAAACCGTATCTATGTTTCAGTAGATACGGTTCTATTTATATTAATCATCTATTGTCATATAAACCACAGGATTGGCCTCATTGATTTCATTAAAACAAGGGCAATCCTTACCGTGATCGTTGATGAGACCACTAGCTTGTAAATGGGAATAGATGGTCACAGGTCCTACAAATTTGAACCCTCGTTTCTTAAGGTCTTTGCTAATGCGCGTAGATAATTCATTTTTAGCAGGCACCCTTCCCTCAGAATGGCCTTCATAAATAAGAGTCTTATGATTGGTGAAAGCCCATATATATTCGCAAAAGGATCCAAATTCGTCTTGAATGCGTTGGAACGCCTGTGCATTATTGATGATGGCCTCAATCTTCTTGCGGGATTTTAACATTCCCTCTGTACTCATAATACGCTCTATATCTGTTTCCGTATATTTAGCTACTACATCAACATCAAAATAGTCAAAGCACTGACGTATAATGTCTCGTTTATTTAAAATCGTGAGCCAACTCAGACCGCATTGTAGGCTCTCCAAACATAAATGTTCAAATTGATGTTGGTCATCATGAATAGGACGCCCCCATTCATAATCATGATACGCCTGATACAGTGGCGTTGTGGGCCAGGAACAAGTGACTTTCATGAAATCTCCTTTCTATCCAATATTTTAAATATTTTAAATAAAATTGCGAAAATTCATTTACATTTCACTTAAAATGTTATATTATTTTAAATATATTTTAAATGTGTCTGACACAAAGTCTTTATAAAGTGAGTATATATCTATCTTTTATTATATAAGAGAGTATTAAATCAACCAATAGATATATATTCATTTATGAAGAGTCTTTCACACTATAAAAATAAATTACAAATTAAGTAATATAGTTGAGGTGTAAGAGAATGAGAGCGAGAAATAAGATGTTATTGTCCGCTGTAATGATGACTATGTTGTCATCTACAGTGGCCCTCCCTAGCACGTGGGCGGCAGCAGGCCTTGGTTCTAATGGCAATGTGTTTGCAGTAGGTTCTGAAAGTAAATTTGAAAGCACTGGCGATACGACGGCAACAGGTGTCATTGCATCAAACGGCGGTCAAGTGACTATTGCATCCTTGGATACGCCTGATCAAAACCAATTGCCTAAGCGCCATCGCCAACCAGCTTTCATTACAGGCATGCTAGATAATAGTTCCATTCAAGTGGATGGCGGGGTTATGAACGTGAATACGGCCCCATGGGACGCACCCTATCCACTAGCATTTGCCTATAACAGTAAAATTAATCTTGGTATCGATGATGCAGGTACTGTAAAACATAAAGTATTTAATATGCAAGGTAATATACTTGTATCTGATAAAACAATGCCTCCATACCAACAACAGCAACCATCCGTGATTAATATTGGCCTCGGCCGTGCGCACAATAGCCCTAACCAATTTACCGGCAAGGCTGTGAACACATTAGAGGATAAGGGTGGCGAAATCAACATGACCTTTGATGGTGGCATGTGGAGCCACGATAACATGGGTGGCTTGGAGGCATTCCAAATTAAAGGCAACGAAGCGCGCAGCAGTATCAATACACTCAAAGGCACTCGTACACGTGAAGGATTCAGCCGTATTTCCCAAGATTCTCGTAGCGACATCCACGTTAATAATTTAGACGGCCACATCAATGTCATTTACGATATGAGCGCTGGTACTGGTTTGAACTTCGCTAAACCAGCCGCTCAAAAAACAGGCCTTGATGCATCTGACATCGAAGGCGGTAACTTCATCGTAAAATCCGCTACAACAGGGTCTGGTGTACATGGCTATGTAACAGGCGATCATCTCGATACGTCCTCTGAAAGCAATGTAAACAAGATTCTAGATAACTTGGCGCATAAATTCTATTACGAAAATTATATGAATGGTGAAAGAAACCTTTCTGGTACTGTATCCATCGCTTCTAATGGCATCGTGTCAAGCTTCCAAAAAGCGTTAACTACAAACCAAAAAGAAGGTACTATTACATGGCAAAACGGTAATGGTCAAGGTTCCTATGCGGCTCCTACTCCAACGCCTACACCAGCTCCAACACCAGTAACTCCTGTTACTCCAGCACCTACCCCTGTAACTCCGGTTACTCCAGCGCCTACACCTGTAACTCCAGTTACTCCGGCTCCTAGCCCTGTTACTCCAGTTACGCCAACACCTTCTCCTGTTACTCCGGTAACTCCAGCACCTAGCCCTGTGACACCTGTAACTCCTGTTACACCGGCACCTAATCCGATAACTCCAGGTGCTTACGATACACCACAAATGCGCGGCATTCGTTCTGCTGTAGTTGGTAATATCAACGCATGGCGTACAATGACGAGCGATATGAATCGTGCTAACCAATTACAACAAGGTTCCCCAACAGGTATTTGGGCTCGTATTGGTGGCGGTCGATATAACTATGCTAATGACGGTATCAATACAGCTACTGATTACACAAGCATCCAAGGCGGTTATGATACTAAAACTAGCCGTGACTGGACCGTAGGCGGTCAAGTTTCTTACCTACGCGGTTCTGAAGATTATGTATTCAATGGTTCTGGCAAGGTAAGATCCTATGCTGTTGGCGCTTATGGATTGAAAGACCTTGGTAAGGATCAATACGTACATGTAGAATCTCAAGTAGGTCGTATCTCTAATGAATTTACAGCGCGTAATGAAATCGGCCAAGCTAAATCTGGCGATGTAAAATCCAATGCGTATAGCATCGGCGTTCGCTACGGCAAAACTATAAAATCTGCTAATGGTTTCTATGTAGAACCACAAGCACAATTGAACTATACACACTTCGGTGGTCGTGACTTTACAGCAGGCAATGTATCCGTTAACCAAGCTGGTGTAAATAGCACATCTGGCAAACTAGGTCTCGAAGTAGGCAAACAATTTGGCAACGGTAACCTATATACACGCTTTGCTGCAGGTCATGCTTTCACAGGCAATGTGAAAACTACCTATGCTAGCGGTAATGCCGTAAAATTGACAGAACAAGACCTCAAAGGCACTTGGACTGAACTCGCATTCGGTGGCCGTTATGGTTTCAATACGAACAACAGCGTATATGCGGATGTTACTACCGGTCTATCTGGTGATTACCAAGCAGACTGGGGCGTAAACGCTGGATTTACTCATAAATTCTAATTTATATTACATACCGTTATATACGGCCATATAGTTGTACAACCATAGATATCTCCCCTGTATATCCCTTGCATATCTATGAGAGACGCATCCTAATATATTTCCCCTTTTTATGCAATACTACTCCAATAGGATGCTACTTCCCCCCTCTTATCGTAAGCTGTATGGCCTTATATACATACATTTAGATTCCGTCTAAATGTTTACTAACTTTCTTACTACAATGCAAAACGCCCTCTTCATGAGCAACCTTAGATGGTTGCTGTGAAGGGGGCGTTTTGTTTTGCTAATAGTCATTTTATTAAGAAATATTAGATTACTATGTACAATGTATACCTATAGCTATATTTTACATTATAATGTATGTAATTATAAAATTTGACAATAAAGGAGGTGATGCTATGTGTACGTATATCCTAATGCATAAAAATATTCCTGTGTTAACAGCAATATTAGATGATACGTTAACAGTAACCAAGGTTACTGAAATCATAAATCCAGACCACAAACCATTGAATATGATGGTCATGGACAACCAGGAAATCGCACTTAATGATTTTTTAAGGTATCATGCTATACCAAGCTCTAGACCTAATTTAGAAGATTTACTAGAGGCCTATCACGCATCAGATGCATTAGAATTATCATTAAAATCATATCAACTTAATCTATCTGACCACTATTGGATGAAACCAATACACTCTAATTTAGATTGGGATACTATCAATTTTTATGACCATCCTATAATTGACACGCCTTTATTCTTATCTGATTCTGATGATATCGATATCGATTTAATTACACCGAATTCATCTGTAAACGGTTCTCTTCGTCAGATGTGGGTGCAACAAAAAAAAGGTATTCGCCTATTAAAAGCTGGAAACTTCCTCAATCAACAACCATTTAATGAAGTATTTGTGTCAAAATTATGCAAAGAACTAAACTTTCACCATGTACCATATGAATTAGAAACAATCGCATCTGGTGAAATCGTGTCATCTTGCCCACTATTTACGAGCGGAGACATTGAATACATCCCTGCCTGGCACATAGCAGCGCCACTTAAACGACGCGATAATAAATACCAAGCGTTCTTAGATCAGTGTACACATTTTTCAATTCCAAATGTGAAAGCCCATTTAGATGCGACACTTGCTTTGGACTATCTAACATTAAATGACGACCGTCACTACGGTAACTTTGGATTCTTACGGAATTCTACAACACTTGAATTCCTTGGCATGGCCCCTATCTTCGATAATGGCAATACCCTATGGTACAACGAAATGACGATTAATCCACATAGACCATTCCATACGTATCCATCATTACCGTTTAAATCGAAACATGATAAGCAAATAAAGTATGTAACAACACCACTAACAATTCCGCAGTCATTGTCTAAAACAGCAATGGAATTGATGGATTCCATATATGCAAAAAATTCAAATATTACGGAAGATTGTCTTACTATGATGAAAACATTATTTGCTGAACGGTTATATATACTAAATGACTATCTAACAAAACTAAAGTAAAGTAATAAAATATTCAACAGAATAAATCTAGCAACATAACAAAAGTAGCATTACTAACGTATAGACATAGATGGCATATGCCAATGGTCTATATTACTTATAGTAATGCTACTTTTTTCTCATCAGCTCTATGCATTCTTATATCATCATTTTTGTACATTCTTAGAGTATCATTTACATATTAGGTTTTATGTTACGTTTTAGAGATTTATAGAATTACACTACTCTCAAACATCCACAATCTACACAATGAACCAACTTCAGTTTTAGATTTTTACAGAATTTCACTACTCTCAAACACTTGTGTAAGTGGGCATTCCTTTGATTTGGTTTTAGAGATTTACAGAATTACACTACTCTCAAACACGGCACTACTCGTCCAATTATCATTATCTGTTTTAGAGATTTACAGAATTACACTACTCTCAAACACGCTATCATTGAGGACTTTATAAACAACAGTTTTAGAGATTTACAGAATTACACTACTCTCAAACCGCTTTCGTGCAAAATTCCATTCATATTGTGTTTTAGAGATTTACAGAATTACACTACTCTCAAACTATGTGCCACGATTGGCATCACGTTTTTATGGTTTTAGAGATTTACAGAATTACACTACTCTCAAACACCATTACATCGATGATGTAATTTTCTCCAGTTTTAGAGATTTACAGAATTACACTACTCTCAAACCGGTTGTTGCATGTGGGTAAATTCTAGATCGTTTTAGAGATTTACAGAATTACACTACTCTCAAACATGAAAGGAGTACACTTTGATGTATTATGAGTTTTAGAGATTTACAGAATTACACTACTCTCAAACGTGATAATCTTTACATTTACAATATACCGAGTTTTAGAGATTTACAGAATTACACTACTCTCAAACTAACGTTGGCGTTCATAACGCTTGTTACTGGTTTTAGAGATTTACAGAATTACACTACTCTCAAACGACGAGTTTGCACAGAACAAACAAAAACAAGTTTTAGAGATTTACAGAATTACACTACTCTCAAACGTAGTTAATGGTATGGATGCAACTATTAAAGTTTTAGAGATTTACAGAATTACACTACTCTCAAACATGATTTTGATTGTAAAAAATATGACATAGGTTTTAGAGATTTACAGAATTACACTACTCTCAAACCTATCGTACACCGCTATAAGTGTACTGTACGTTTTAGAGATTTACAGAATTACACTACTCTCAAACTTGCGTGGTTCGGTAGAGAAAATGGGACTTGTTTTAGAGATTTACAGAATTACACTACTCTCAAACTCATTGTTTATTCCTTTCTATTCTCCGATTGTTTTAGAGATTTACAGAATTACACTACTCTCAAACTGGGTCCTTCTGGCCAAAGCTGATGCCTTGGTTTTAGAGATTTACAGAATTACACTACTCTCAAACACACGTATCAATGGTGAAATGTGTATCTATGTTTTAGAGATTTACAGAATTACACTACTCTCAAACATTCATCAATGATCGTTTGTGCGTGAATTTGTTTTAGAGATTTACAGAATTACACTACTCTCAAACTGTAATTCTGTAATATCTACAACATCATCAGTTTTAGAGATTTACAGAATTACACTACTCTCAAACATATGTTTGGTGATTAATAGGCGGTGATATGTTTTAGAGATTTACAGAATTACACTACTCTCAAACATGTAGGACGCCAAATCTTGTTGGTCTTGCGTTTTAGAGATTTACAGAATTACACTACTCTCAAACGTACTTACTAAGTAATTTGTACAAGCTGTAGTTTTAGAGATTTACAGAATTACACTACTCTCAAACTTCACCTCCTTTTTTAAATTCCCTGCTGTAGTTTTAGAGATTTACAGAATTACACTACTCTCAAACAATCAGTCAATGTAGGACCAATAGTTAAAGGTTTTAGAGATTTACAGAATTACACTACTCTCAAACTGAAGATTGTCACCATCGCGTGCATGAAACGTTTTAGAGATTTACAGAATTACACTACTCTCAAACGGATATACTCGCATCCTTTTATAAAAAGACAGTTTTAGAGATTTACAGAATTACACTACTCTCAAACGTGGTGTGTGAAACGATAAACCCTTTTGAAGTTTTAGAGATTTACAGAATTACACTACTCTCAAACCTGACTGCATCCCAACACGCTTCAATGGCTGTTTTAGAGATTTACAGAATTACACTACTCTCAAACCTGGGCAATACATACTTACGTTTGGTATACGTTTTAGAGATTTACAGAATTACACTACTCTCAAACAAAATGCCTGTAGGTTGACCTACGCCCGTAGTTTTAGAGATTTACAGAATTACACTACTCTCAAACCGTAAAAAAATATGTATACCAAACGTAAGTGTTTTAGAGATTTACAGAATTACACTACTCTCAAACCCAATGGATTGCGCTCCATGGAGAGAACTGGTTTTAGAGATTTACAGAATTACACTACTCTCAAACCGCCGAGTTCTCGCGCAGTGGCCGTCAATTGTTTTAGAGATTTACAGAATTACACTACTCTCAAACCAACATCAAACATTAAGACAACATGGTAGTGTTTTAGAGATTTACAGAATTACACTACTCTCAAACGAAGAGGCATGGCGAACATTGACGGATTCGGTTTTAGAGATTTACAGAATTACACTACTCTCAAACATATTGACTTAGATAGTAACCAACTTGAAGGTTTTAGAGATTTACAGAATTACACTACTCTCAAACACCTTGGTCGCCTTTAGGACCGATGATACCGTTTTAGAGATTTACAGAATTACACTACTCTCAAACCGATTCTAAAATCGCGAAATTTGCGTTGTAGTTTTAGAGATTTACAGAATTACACTACTCTCAAACGACGATGCTGGCAAGGTGATTGAGTGCATTGTTTTAGAGATTTACAGAATTACACTACTCTCAAACCCCAAATTAAATTTGAGGCTCAAGAGCAACTCGGGCTACCACCAGGTGTAATTCTATATTCTCTTTAAATAATACAAAAATCATTATCTAAAATATACCTATTAATAAGACTTTTATCAAGGGCTTCTCTATTAAAAGATCCTGTTGTGAAACAAACTAATCGTAATTGTCGGCTTAACATATTTTGGTAAAATACATTAATTTCATCATCATTTAATACTAAATCTAAATTTACCATAATAAATATCATAGGAGATAATAATGTGTCTACCACCTCTATATAAGACATAAGATCCATGACATCTCCTTTACGATTAAACTCGAAATTAAAGCTACCTAATTTAATAATCTCAGCAGCACCCATTTCCATTTTATGTTGAATTGATAAAGGATATCCAAATTCTAAGGAATAATAAAATGCATGAAGTCGATTAACAATATCAGCTACCTCTTCAGTCATTAATAAAGCTTCTTTTGTCAGTTGATTTTGTAATTTAGTTAATAAGGATTTACTATTTACATCTACATATAAAGGATTAAGTATGATATGACTATATTTATCTAAATTAAATGCTTTATCATTATCATTTAAAATCCAAGGTCCCACACCACTATCACATTGTATATCAAGTTCAGTCACCATTCTACGAAATACTTTACGATTTTCAAATGATACAACGGTTACCTTATCACGAAGCACTTCAAACTCCAATATAGAATCTTGATACATTAATTTCATATTATTAGTATCCTCTCTGTTGAGTCTATAACTTCACTTTGCTTATCCCCAACTACAATCTCCATTCTAGAAAACTGTTTTTCCGTAATGGTTAACATAAATAAGCTTCCACTAGAAGGCTTATTTTTACGTACATGTTCCATAATGAGATTAGCACTAGTCGTATTAAGTACTAACTTTGAATATACAGACTCTTGTAACATAAGAAATCCCGATACAATTAGATACTTTCTAAAATTTCTATATTCTTTTCTATCCTCCGATGTTAAAGTCGGTAGGTCAAACATCACTAGTATTCTCATAAATCTATAGCTCATATTCTATAAACCTAATCTCGTTAGCTGCTTGAACACGTAAGGCATCAAATACACTTTTACAATAAATACGTACTGCAGCACTAAATGTTTGAATAGTATCATTAATTTTTACATCTTTAGATAATAATTCTATAAGTGAAAGTTTTATGTCGCGATTAAATTCAGTAGGCATTAAATTAATAACAATCTCATCAATAAAGCCTCGTAATGGTTCCATTAAATCCGATCCTAAATTATACGGATTAAATTGATTGCAGTGATTAAGCCCTAATTGTGTAATATAACCTAATGATAAAATCTCTCTATTAACTGTAGAAAGCAATATCGCATATCCATAGTTAAGGGCTGCATTAACAGGATTATCTTGTTCCCTAGAAAATGATTTTCCAAATAATGCATTAAAATATACCTTGGCCGCATGCCCTTCACGTTGAGTCTCATCATTTAAAGTCAACTCATCTAGATATTGATATAGTAAGTCCGCCTCCTTTAACTCCTTGTATTTTAATAACTCCGCTTGATTCATAATCTTCCGACGCACAATTTCAGTCCAAATATAAGCCTGTACATCTTTAGACCAATCAGCTTGCTCTCGACAACGTTTACTACTATTATGACTACCATGCAATGGAAGAACCTCACTAGCGGGATTACGCTTCTCATCACAAAATACAATGGCTACTTTCTTTTTAATTAACTCATTGAGAAGTACAGCAGTGAGGCTCACTGCTGTAGACTCAATAACTAACATATAGATTTCATCAATATAGATTTTAGTCGTTTCAAAGTCTTTCCGAATAATCATGTAATTCATTTTAAAATCTAACTTAGAACGACTACTTATCACTACTATACGCCAACTCATAGTATCACCTATTACAGTCTTACTCGTATTTAAACAATAGTTACCTCATTAGAATATAATCCAGTAATGGATTCATTGATAATTTTAAACTCATCTAAATTGTGGATTTTTACTCCAATTGTTGATCTCGAACCTGTAATACCTAATGGTTTCACATCAAATGTAGTCTTACTATTGGTAAGTAAATTCAATATCTCAAGTAAATAAATACTTTGCTCCTCTAATGACATCTTAATAAATTTACTACGACCTATTGAAGAGAGCTCATCAACTTTATTTCCCTTCATTTTCATATATAATGGTGTACGTAATTTACTCATAAAATAATCAAATACATCTATTCCAACCTTATTAGAAAGGGATATAACAGTTGATGTATTTATATTGTATATACTCGTAGTTATGCTAGACGCTTTAAGAGCTTTATTTTCTTTACGTAATAAGTCATACTTATCAAGTAATTTAATATACGTAGCAATATTATGAGGCACTACTAACTCGATTGCATTATCAATATAAATATTATTGTTTGTTTTTCCTCCTAAATAATAGTAGAATCCATTAATTTTAACCAGCTGATTAATGCATAATTTTCTATATTTAATAGAAATATCTTTTGCTTGTGGAATAACAGACTTAAGATAGTCAATCAAATCAACATCCGTGGTATTTCGATTTATTAAATAGATTGGTAAAGGTACAATTTCTTTAATTTCCTCACCTTTTTTTCCAGTATATTGAACGATGATAGAATATGCATTTTTTATTTTAGTCATACCACCATACTTAGTTACATCAGCAAATACACTGGATTTTGTTTTCATACCAATATATGCACCATCTTTAGCCTTTGCTGCCACACTGGCTTTGTATATAGTCGCATCAGCTAATGCACCCGATTGCTCTAACAAACGTCTAGTAACACGAACATCATTACTAGCCATCATTTTCTTGACTGTATCCATACTAGTATCTTTATTCCAAGCTTTTCCATCTTGTGCATTAGTACATATAACGTCATAATTAAACATCTTTGCTAGATTATATGTACGATTTGCCCCATTCTTTTTAAAGAATAAACGGAAATTACGTGTAAATTTCTCATGATATACATTGCCAACTACGATATTTAAGTAAGCATCCTTAGCATGATGGTGATGATTCAATGAACGAACTTTAATAAAGTTATTATCATGACGGAAATCTGATACGTTCTCAGCTTTTACAAATACAACATCAATATCAGGGTATAAGCGACGTAATAATGTTGTAGTAGCTTTCACAGATTGATTAGTTTCTACTAATTGTCGAGCAATAAATCCACTCAAATCATCTGCTGTAAGTGGTGCAATACGAGTAAGTCGTTCGTATTTTCGTTCACTAATGAGCCCTTGATGTTTTAAAAATACCCAAAATGGCTTTTGCTTAGTTTGAATTCTATTATCAATTGGATATATATCTGACTTTTTAGCATTAGCAGTACGCTCACATAACACTAAATTATCAAAACTATCATCCTTAGTAAGACTGCGAGGATAAATATGATCAATATCATAATTATCTGTATTTAATTGATTTAAATCTATAATATTTCCTGTGTAAGCACAACGCCCCATTTGTGTATAGTATAAATACAATTTTTTACTTCTTAATGCCGCATCATCGTAATTAGCCAAACCTGATTTTAATGCACCGAATTCTTTATCCTGTAAACCACTTTGTAGAACATCATCTTTTTTTATAGCAGAATATAAATCAGACAATCGTTTTTGACGTGAATCTTTTTTCTTCTTTTCCGATTTATTTGTCCGTGCCACTTCCACAAAAATACGGGATGGCAATGCTTTTTTAATATGAGCTACTTCATCAACAATACGCAATGCTTGCCATACCGCACGTTTAACGGCTGGTGAAAGTGCCAACTCATCGATGATATCGTGAGGATTAACCACTTGCCCTTGTGTCAATTTAGCATTTTCTTCCTCAATACATTCCATAAAAGAGAACTTATCACCTAATAGTTCCATCAAATTATAGCTATCATTACGCATCAATTCAATTATAGTTTTGGGTGCACAATTACCAGCTTTATCACAACCATCGATTCCCTTTAGCAACTTTTTAGAAAGTCGTCCCCAATCCCGATATCGTAATTTTGATAATTTTTTGATAGTCTCGTCATTAAGCTGAGATCCAAATTTATTACGTAATGTTTGGCGTAACATTTTTTTACTTTCACCAAAGATAGTAATATCCGTAATAATATCTTCAGCCATGGATACATCAAAATTATTACCTAAGATTCTAACCATATCACGATAAGAAGTTAGGTCATTTTTTATCTCTCCATCAAGACCTGTAATCTCAGGTTTATGCTTTTTAGTTATGTAGTTATTTTCCTTTAAAAACAACTCTATGCGATTCTTGGTCATTTTCTTATGATCTTTCTTAAATATAGAATCAATAAGATGTTGTTTTACACCTTGTGCTAATGGTTTACCATCAATACGTACATTATTTAACTCATTGAGTAGCATAAACTCGCTATATAAAAGAGATGACTTAGATAACACATCTTCACCAAAAAGATATGTACATTTATTTGTAAGGTTTTTAATAAATGCCGCTGCAGATTTTTCTCGATCAATCTTCTCTTCAAAATTCCAAGGTGTAACTCGACCCGCTTGCTTACGCACAGCCCAAGAAAATCCGCCATTATCGATATTATGATGTGTATTTAATGGTCCTACATAGTATGGAATACGGAATTCTAACATTTTAATCAATTTTTCTGTTACAGAAAAACCATCAGATACTGTATGCAAGAATGGAAATTTAGGTCCACATTTATCTAATATGGCTTTGAGTTCTTCTAAATGTAGTTGATAAGGTATAACTCCGTTATCTTTAATACGTTGTAAAGGTAATAATGTTTGTAATTCAATTTCATTAAGTATATATTCTTTATCTTTAGAATCAGCTAACCCCTCTACTATTTTCTTAGTATATTTGTAAAAATCTTCACGACTACAACTAGTTTCTTCTGTACGACCTTGTTTAATATAGTGTACATAATTATGTAACCCTTTTTTATCAGACTTAAACATCTCATGGTAAATATTTCGATCTGATTTTAGTAAAGACTTCAATATCACTAAATCTTCTTTGTGTTTATCGAAAGCTTTTACCTTTGACTGAGAAATAGTAAGGCCTGGCTCTTTAATAGACATAAGAATAATCGCATCATATACAGATTTACAATCATCAATGATATGAATTTCATCGCCCCATACTTTAGCTAATTCATCTCGCTTTTCATCATATGTATCTCCAACAATCTGTAGCTTTTTTAGGTCATCATCTATATCTTCTACGGAGCCAAATAAGTCTATTAAATTAGCAGATAAACCTAACACTAAATTGGCAAAAGCTTTAAGAGTCTTTTTATCTTCTTTAACTTGTTCTTTTTTAGGTTTATCAGGAGTATTTACTTCATCAAAAACGGTATATGTGTCTACAAGCCGTTCTATTGCTTTAGCTTTATCTGATTTTGTTTTTCCTGACTCCATTAATATATTGCTAATAGAGCTAATAGCAGAATTAGTATCAAAGCAATTAAATGTAATATTTACTAACGCTTGTTTGAGAACATCTTCAAATGTAAATGCGTTTGAATTAAATGTAGCACCTTCATATAGGAAATTACCACGATATTTTAATATATGATGTACAGCTAAAAATAGCTTGCGTATATCGTCAGTACCATTTTCCATCAAATCTTTACGCAAGTGATAAATAGTAGGATATTCTGTAAAGTAATCTTGATCCGTATAGTCTTCATCAATAAATAATATATGTTTAGAACTATGTCCTGTAGTTTTATCCTCGTAGTGGTATTTACTTTCATGAAGACGAATAAAGAATGTAGAATCTACCTGTGCCATAGCATCAGCAAATAATTCTTCTAGTAGTTTTAAACGCAACTTGCGACGTTCCAATCGCCGCCGCATCGAACGGAATCCACGACGTGTTACAGCAGATTCACCTTCTTCAAACAAACGACTGCCCCACATTTTATGAGAATGAAATTTCAGTAACTCATATGATTTATTTGTCACTGCCCACCCTACTGAATTAGTACCAATATCCAGTCCTACAAAATAATCCTGTTTAGGATAATCCTTTAAATGACTAGTAATAAGTTGATTCGATGTTTGCGCTTCCATAAGTCTGCTCCTTTGGAAATTAATAATTGACATTCATCAAAAGGTTAACTATACTATAAGTAATCCAATTAGTTTTGGAGGTTTACAGAATTACACTACGAGTTCAAATACAAATTTATTTACAATGCCTTCGGGCCACCCGACGTAGGGTATCATCTCAATTCTTCTGAATTGGGATTTTTTTATTTTAAGGACTCCATTATGAAATCTGTAAATCACGAAACACTTGTATAATTAATTTCATTTTATCATATACAGATATAAAAATTCATGTTTTTCTCATATTTTATTATAAACAACAAGACGCCCCATTAGCTATTACGATAACAGGGCGTCTTATTATTTATAAACTTATAATATTAATAGAGCATCCATATCCCCAAACAACTCGTAATTAGTGCCACAAGTACAGGGACCGAGGTGCGCTTAAGCAAATCTACAGATTTAATATGTGCTACCCCTGCTACACCGACCATAACAGGGCTGATAGGGCTCAAGAACAAACCTAGACTAGCCCCATTTTGCATGCCTAGCATGGTCGTAATCGGATCTAGTCCGAGATTAGATACAATATTAGGCACGAGTGGCACTAATGTAAATAAAGGTGCTACATTGCTGCCAGTTACCATGCTAAGGCCTAGCATGCCTCCACCCATGACAGATGTAAGTCCCACAGAATTAAGAGACAGTGTTTGAAGTGCACTAACTAACGAATCAATAAGGCCTAAACTCACCAAACCTTGTGCAAAGACTTGTCCACCTATAATGAGGGTTACCGCATAGGAAAACTGATTCCCCATTCCTTCAAAAAATACAGTTGTACTTTTAAGGACGGTCCTTAAATTACGATGACGAATGAGTTCTGCCAACAAGGCAATACCAAAAGCAAGCATCATGGCAAGGGTTACATTCATCTTTACGCCAGGCAAGCCATATTGGCTAAAGCCCAAGATGAAACATAGTGGTAATAATGGAAATATCATGTATAGCTTAGGTCCAACTGGTGCCTCAGGGATGCTTTCACAGTCACCTACGTCCATAGGGCCATCTAATCGATCGCGATATCGTTGCCATAAAAAATGTGCTACCGCCGTCACAACAGCCACTAAGAAATAGAGGCGTAACTGATAACCTACGAAATAGTTTGGGACCGGTATATTAAGTGTCTTGGCTATAAGCAATGTCGAAACGGCACCAGGCCCAACATCCATCAAATGGCCTGTAGCAATAACCGCAGCAGCGCCGACAGGACTTACACCTAGCCGCAGCAACACGGGATAGATGGTGACCATCATAAGCAAAGCAAGGCTCAACGGATTTGGTACACATATAGATAACCCCATATTGAGTAGAAACATAAGAGCTAGCACTATGTATGGCCTATTAAGACGATACAAGGGTTTTATAAATGTATGAGCCAGCCTCGTCCCAGCCCCAATGTGTTCCATGTATTTGGCATAACCAGCACAGGTCATGATCATTAGCCCTAAATTCACTACATTCTCTGATGTCGTGATTCGCACAATATCCATCGCATCAAACACCAGAACGCCTGTAGACTGAGATTCATCCAATATGGCATTAATCCAGCTACCTTCATAGGCGATATACATCATCAGGATGCCCATGCCTATCAAAATTGGCTGCGGTTGATAGCGCTTCATCAGTAATATACCGGTAATAGCAATAATGATGAGACATATAAGTATATTCATAAATACCTCTCATATAACAATTCTTGTATTATATATTTATAGTATACACAAAGGACAAATAAAAATACATGACAAAAGCACCATCATCAGCTACGATGATGGTGCTCTATAGTTTTTATACAGTAATACTATTACTTATGCTCTTTCAACCACGCAATGGCATATTCCACATACACCGCCGATGCAGCAGATAGTACGCTATCGTCCATTGTGAATCGATTGTT
>OGHZ01000492.1_pt1 | contig 27953 bp, 30 predicted proteins | sample 1571661 | NCBI WGS metagenome assembly OGHZ01 (sample SAMEA2582040, study PRJEB24529) | metagenome | biome: Human gut stool | place: China | collected 2011 | reverse complement strand
TAACGTAGTGTTAAAGCGCCGTTTCTATATATGATAAATAGTACGTTCTATTTTACTGTATTTCAGCAATATACATTGCTTCATCGCCGACGTCCTCCTTTTATCCGCCAGCAGTCCGCTGTCGCCGGGATTGCTGTTCTGACAACTTCCGGTCTGCACGCGGGAAGACGGATGTGTATGCCTTGCCGGTCCCTGCTTAGAAGAAGAACCTCAATATGTCATTGAAGTTTGCCCAAATCAGCAAGCCGAACAGAAGCACCATACCGGTCATCTGAGCGTACTCCATAAACTTGTCACTCGGTTTACGACGGGCTATCATCTCGTAGAAGAGGAAGAGCACGTGTCCGCCGTCCAATGCGGGGATCGGAAGAATGTTCATGAAGGCAAGGATGATGGAAAGGAAGGCGGTCATGTACCAGAACTGGTGCCAGTCCCACGTAGCAGGGAAAATGCTTCCGATAGTGCCGAAGCCGCCCAACTGTTTGGCTCCTTCTTTCGAGAAGAGATATTTCATGTTGCCGACGTATCCTTTCAATGTCTTCACACCCAAAGATACGCCTGCGGGGAAAGATTCAAAGAATGTGTATTCCTTTTTCACCATAGGCAACAGACGATCCGTTGTCAGACTGGCAACTACGCCCATCAGATAAGCGGAATCCACGCGCAGGGAAGTCGTATCGGTCACACCGCCACGCACATACGTCAGCGTAATCAGACGAGGGTCGATGCTGTCTTTCAGAAGTGCTTCGGCGTTTTTCTTGCGTTCCGCCATCGTCTGCTTGAAATCAGAGAAGGAGATGGATTTTCCGTCCAATGCGATGATACTGTCGCCCGGCAGAATGCCTGCCTGCGCAGCGGGAGAATTAACCATCACGCTGTCAATCACATACGGGAAACGGAAAGAAGCGAAACGAACGCTGTCCGCCATCAGGCGCTGCATCATGTCTTCGGGAATGTAGACGGAGGCTTTCTTGCCGTCACGAAGCACTGATACCTCACGGGCATCGGCTATCTGACTCAGCATATCGCCGTCATAACGTACGAAAGGCACATTGTCGGCAGACAAAAGGATGTCGCCATCCTGAAAACCGACCGCTTTCGCCGTTTCGTTGAAGTCCATACCAAGGGGAGCTTCTTGGACCTTTATATACTGGTCGCCCCAAGCGAAAAGAATCATTGAATAAATAAAGAGCGCCAACAGGAAGTTGAACAGCACACCGCCCACCATGATCAGAAGACGTTGCCAAGCCGGCTTGGAACGGAACTCCCAAGGCTGCTCAGGCTGTTTCATCTGTTCGGTATCCATCGACTCGTCTATCATTCCGGCTATCTTGACGTAACCGCCCAGCGGCAGCCATCCTACTGCATACTCCGTATCACTTCTCTTGGGTTTGAACTTGAACAAGGTAAACCACGGGTCAAAGAACAAGCAGAATTTTTCTACACGCACCTTGAACAACCGGGCAAAAAGGAAATGCCCGCCTTCATGAATAATAACGAGCAAGGATAAGCTCATTATCAGTTGCAAGGCACGAATTAAAAATGTTTCCATATAGTCTATTTACAATTTAAAGCCTCATCCAAACCCTCTGCTCATAAGAGGAAAACCGAGGCGCTTTCTAATTTATATTACTTATTTATATTTTTCATTGTTCACGAAATCAGCTCCGGTGCTATCACGGAATCAGCTCCGCAGCTATTCTCCGCGCTTCGGCGTCGGTAGCCACATAGTCGTCGTAAGCAGGAGCGGCTACAAACGCGGCACGTTCCATTGTCTTTTCGATCACATCGCTCATACCGAGGAAGCTGATGCCGTCCCGGAGGAAAGCGGCTACCACTACTTCGTTGGCGGCATTGACAATGCAAGGCATATTTCCGCCCCGATACATCGCCTCGTAAGCCAGGGCAAGGTTGCGGAAACGCTTCGTATCCGGTTGCTCGAACGTCAGGTTCGTGCACTGGGTGAAGTCGAGCCTGTCGAAAGAAGAGCAGATACGGTCGGGATACGAGAACGCATACTGGATGGGCAGACGCATATCCGGCATGCCTAGCTGTGCCTTGACGGCACCGTCCTCAAACTGCACCATGGAATGAATGACCGACTGCGGATGCACCACCACCTCGATCTGGCTGGGCTGCACGCCGAACAGCCATTTCGCCTCGATGACCTCAAAGCCTTTGTTCATCATGGATGCGGAGTCAATGGTGATCTTGGCTCCCATCTCCCAGTTGGGATGTTTCAATGCCTGTGTCTTGGTGACGGACTTCAGCTGCTCCAGCGTGCAGGTCCGAAACGGACCACCGGAAGCGGTCAGTATCACCTTCTCAATCGGGTTCCCGACTTCTCCAGCTAAACACTGGAAGACTGCCGAGTGTTCAGAGTCCACCGGCAAAATGGGAGTGTGGTATTGCTGTGCCAGTTGGTTGATCAGTTCTCCCGCCACCACAAGCGTCTCCTTATTGGCAAGCGCAATGGCTTTCTTGGCACGAATGGCGTTGATCGTCGGCTTCAGTCCGGCATAGCCCACCATTGCCGTCAGCACCATATCTACCGGTCCGGCCTCCACGATCTGACAGACCGCGTCGATTCCGGCATATACTTTGATCGGAAGGTCGCTCAGCGCTTCCTTCAGTTGGGCGTACTTTTCTTCGTTGGCTATCACCACCACTTCCGGCTGGAACTTGCGTGCCTGTGCAATCAGCAGTTCTACCCGGTTGTTGGCCGTCAGGGCATAGGCTTCGTAGAGGTCGGGGTGTTCTTCGATCACCTGCAACGCCTGCGTCCCGATAGAGCCCGTAGAGCCTAAAATAGCTATTTGTTTCTTCTTATTCTTCTTTTCTGAATCCATTATTATCTAATTCCTCTGTCACTTGTCACTTATAATCGTATATCCCACTTCTCGTCATTGGCTTTAAAACACGATGTACTTCTCCGGATTGACAGGATGTCCCTTGTACCACAGTTCGAAGTGGAGATGCGGCCCTGTGCTGAGCGTTCCGCTGTTTCCCACCAGTGCGATGGCTTCGCCTCCTTTCACGCGGTCGCCTTCTTTTTTCAGCAGCGAGCCGCAGTGCTTGTAGATCGAGACGAAATCCTGACTGTGCTGTACGCCTATCACGTAACCGGTTTCGGCGGTGTAGGTGCTCAGAAAGACGGTGCCGTCCATGGTTGCCAGCACGCTTTCATTGGGGTTGGCGGCAATATCCGTTCCAAAGTGTTTCTTATCGGTGTTGAAATGGTCGGAAACCATTCCACGGGTCGGACGATACAGGATCAGTCCGTTGACATCCGGCTGCGAAACGATCGTAGTCAGATTATATTTTTCATTTTCTTCGTATTGGCGGCGAAATTCCTCTTCACGTCTGGTACGTTCCATCAGGGTGTCTTCGCGGGCGGCGGTCAGCGAGTCGAGCGTCTGCACGCTGTCTATGGGCACTTTTCCGCTGAAAATATCCTGTATGTTCATGATGTAGAGGTTCTGCCTGTTGAGCAGTTCCTGCAAGGAATCCACACGGAGCGCGTTGTCCACGATCTGACTGCGGACTTCACTGTTCATATATCCGGGGAGGTAATTGCGCAAAGGGGTGAAGGCAATGATGCAGGCAGCAATCAGAAAAAGCACCGCCAGCACGGACAACAGCACCGAAAGCCCGTTCAGCTTGGATACCCGAAGCCCCACGATTTCTTCAAGCGTATTCTCATTGATAATGGTGAGTTTATACTTGAACTTGAAATTGTTCCAAAATGCTTTACTCCGTTTTCTTGGCATCTTTATTAATTATTAATCTTCCTCCAAATCTTCCAAATTCAACAATCCTTCGGGAAGCTCGACTGTGATGAGCTTCTTTTCCTGATTGATCTCCACTATAAATTCTTCCTGTGCAGGAATGAGGAGTTCTTCTCCGTCCTCCTGTTCGACCACAAAAAGGGTATTCACCGTCGCGGTATCCACTTCGACCACTTCGCCCAGCTCGCCGTGACGAACGTCTTCCATGCGGAAACCGACGAAGAAGTTCCACGACAGTTCGCCGTCTTCCGCCTCTTCCGCGTGCTTCACCGGGAAGTAGACTTCGACATTGGTGAACATACGCGCGCGTTCCGCCGTTTCTATGCCTTCAAGCTTCACCAGTGCGGTGGAGTCCGAACGGAAACGGTATTCTTCGATGAAAAACGGTACGAAAATACCGTCGAGCAGGCAGATCAGATAATCGCAGTCCACACGGTCGAAGATGTCGTCCGTGAAGGTAAACTGCAACTCGCCGTGAATGCCGTGCGGCTTGTTGAATAGTCCGATTTTATATACTTCTTCTTTCTTTATCATATTCGAGTGATTCTGGCGCCGATGGCGTTAAGTCGTCCTTCGATGTTCTGGTAGCCACGGTCTATCTGTTCGATATTGCTGATCGTGCTGGTTCCTTCGGCGCTCATGGCGGCGATGAGAAGGGCGATTCCCGCACGGATATCGGGCGAAGTCAGTCGGGCGCCGCGCAGCTTGAAGCCGTGGTTATGTCCGATTACTACGGCACGGTGAGGGTCACAAAGGATGATCTGAGCCCCCATGTCGATGAGCTTGTCTACAAAGAACAGGCGGCTTTCGAACATCTTCTGATGGATCAGTACGCTTCCTTTGGCTTGGGTGGCCACTACGAGCATCACGCTCAGCAAGTCGGGTGTCAGTCCCGGCCAGGGGGCGTCGGCAATGGTCATGATGGAGCCGTCGATGAATGATTCTATTTCGTATGTTTCCTGTGCGGGGACGTAGATATCGTCTCCCCTCTGCTCCAGTTTGATGCCCAACCGGCGGAAACTTTCGGGGATGATGCCGAGGTTCTCGTAGGAAACGTTTTTAATGGTTATTTCGCTTTTGGTCATGGCAGCCATGCCGATGAAGCTCCCGACTTCGATCATGTCGGGCAATACGGTGTGCTGTGTGCCGTGCAGTTCTTCCACGCCCTCGATGGTGAGCAGATTGGAAGCGATGCCGCTGATCTTTGCTCCCATCCGGTTGAGCATACGGCAGAGCTGCTGCAAGTAGGGTTCGCAGGCGGCATTGTAAATGGTGGTAGTGCCTTTTGCCAGTACGGCAGCCATCAGAATGTTGGCTGTACCGGTCACGGATGCTTCGTCGAGCAGCATATAGCTGCCCTGAAGCCTGTCGGCCGTTATCTCATAGATACCCCGCGACTCGTCATAACGGAAATCGGCTCCCAAATTCTGAATCCCCACAAAGTGGGTGTCCAGACGACGGCGACCAATCTTGTCTCCGCCCGGCTTCGAGATCAACGCCTTCCCGAAACGTGCCACCATCGGACCGATCAGCATCACCGACCCCCGAAGGCTCGAACACTTCTTCAAGAACTCATCACTCTCCAAATAAGCCAGATCGACGTTCTCCGCCTTAAAACTGTAGGTATCAACGCCTTCCTTTGCAACCGTTACTCCCATCTCCCGCATAAGCTGAATCAGATTGTTGACATCCAGAATGTCAGGTATATTGTTCACCGTCACTTCCTCAGCAGTCAGCAACGTGGCACAGATAATCTGCAAAACTTCGTTTTTGGCTCCTTGCGGATGAATTTCCCCGCTAAGCCGATGTCCTCCTTCAATTACAAATGAAGCCATTTATTTTAAGTATTAAGTAATAAGTATTAGGTATTAGGTATTAAGTATTAGGTATTAGACCGCAAGTGCAAAATCTCATACAGCAAACAACATCGCCGCGCTAATACTTAATACCTAATACTTCAATATCTTCTCCGCGGATTATTATTCCGATTATTATTGTAGTTCACCTTTGGGCGGTAGTTCTGGTTCAGGCGTTCTGCCATCAGTCGGATGATGTCGTCTGTCAGTTGTAGTTTGCCGCCGGAAAGTTCGTAGAGGTCTTCCGCAATTTTGCGATCGTCTACGGTATCTTTGTTCCATGCCATGTAGTCTTTCTTCATGTGGTTGCAGATCATGGCTGTCAGATTTCTCTTGTCGTTTCCTTCGGGAAGTTCGCAGGCTTTCTTGATCAGCACTTCCAGCGTGTGTCCGTAGTGGCGGTAGCGCATGCGGGTAGTAGAATATGGGATCGGTTCCGGCTTGGTCACCAGGTTGTCTTCGCGGATGATTTCGTAGGGATAGTCAATATCCAGCTCAAAACCGGACATGATGGCCAGGTGATCCCAAAGTTTATGCTTGAAATCGGGCACATCACGCAAATGGGGGAACATATTTCCCATAATGTTGATAATTGTGTTAGCACAACGCTGACGCTCGGCACGGTCCTGAATGGTCAACGCATAATCTACCATGTTCTGTATGCTGCGGCCGTACTCGGGAAGCGGCATTCTTTTCTGCTGGGTATTGTATTGCATCTTTTAAATTAAAAGTTTTGAAATTAAAAATTAAAAGTCGGAGGACGACGGTCACTCACTAATCACTGTTTCCCGCCAAAGGCGGTTCACTTACTGAGGCACTTTTTTCTACTGAAGTGCGTTATTCAAGAAGCGACTTCTTCGGCAACGAGGCTACAAATTCTTTCAGATAGAAAGGTTCGAAGTAGGCCACATCTTTATAGTCTTCTCTGGCAACTGCTTTTTCTGCCAGCGGATACATCATCTTCGCCAACGGATGGATGTCATCGATAAAATGCGCATTCGGATGCGTAATCTTCTCACGACATTTGGCGGCTCCATTTCCGTAGAAATAAACGGGCGCTTCGTTCAGAAACTCCAGATAGGAATTCTCATCGACAATATCGGCGGCGATAGCACGCTTCACGTTCAAGGCACGGTCGTAAACGGCAGCGTACACTTCCATACGGCGGGCATCGAGCATCGGGCAGAGCAACGCATCTTCCGGCAAATCGTGATACAGCAACACGGGCACACTCAGCACTTCGAGCGTAGGAAGACCGATCAAGGGTACATTCCGTCCGTAACAAATGCCTTTTGCCATCGAAACTCCAATCCGCAATCCTGTGTATGATCCCGGACCGCAACTCACTGCAACTGCATCTAAAGGTATGGCATGACTATCAATGAACGACAACGCTTCATCAACAAATACTCCCAAAGACACGGCGTGTGAAGGGCCCTTCAAGTCTTCTTTCACAAAAATCGTCTGTCCGTCTTGACTTGCCGCTACCGAGCAAACAGTGGTAGAGGTTTCAATATTCAGTATACACGACATAAAAATCAGCTTATTAAATTGTCGCAAATTTACATGATTATTTCCAATTCTTAAAATATTCGTGTACTTTTGCACAAAACTTTAAGTATATGATACAGTCGATGACAGGATACGGCAAAGCTACGGCCGAACTTCCAGATAAAAAGATAAACGTAGAAATCAAGTCGCTCAACAGCAAAGCAATGGATCTTTCCACTCGCATCGCTCCGGCTTATCGTGAAAAAGAGATCGAGATCCGCAACGAAATCTCCAAAGTGCTGGAGCGTGGAAAGGTGGACTTCAGCCTCTGGATAGAGAAAAAAGAGAGTGCGGAAAGCGCGACTCCTATCAACCAAGTGTTGGTGGAAGGCTACTACAAACAGATTCAGGCGATCTCGGAAAATCTCGGCATCCCCGTCCCCACCGACTGGTTTCAGACGTTGCTCCGTATGCCGGACGTTATGTCTAAGACTGAAATCCAAGAGTTGACGGAAGAAGAATGGGAAATGGTACGTGCCACCGTTCTCGAAGCAATCGGTCATCTGGTAGACTTCCGCAAACAGGAAGGCGCCGCACTGGAAAAGAAGTTCCGCGAAAAGATAGCTAACATCGCACTGCTGCTCGAAAAGATAACTCCTTACGAAAAAGAACGGGTGGAGAAAGTCAAGGAACGTATCACCGACGCGCTCGAAAAGACGCTGAACACGGACTACGACAAGAACCGACTGGAACAAGAGCTGATCTACTACATCGAAAAGCTGGATGTCAACGAGGAAAAACAACGCCTCACCAACCACCTGAAATATTTCATCAGCACGCTGGAAAGCGGCAACGGACAAGGCAAAAAGCTCGGTTTCATCGCTCAGGAAATGGGACGGGAAATCAATACGCTTGGCAGCAAGTCCAACCATGCCGAAATGCAGAAAATCGTTGTGCAAATGAAAGATGAACTGGAACAGATCAAGGAACAGGTGCTGAACGTAATGTAATTATTTAATAGTAAGTTGAAAATTGAAAATGTCGACATTTTCAATTTTCAACTTTCAATTCTCAATTAAACAAATGACTGGCAAGTTAATTATTTTTTCTGCCCCGTCCGGTTCGGGCAAATCGACTATTATCAACTATCTGCTGACGCAGAACTTAAATCTCGCGTTCTCCATTTCTGCAACCAGCCGCCCACCGCGCGGGACGGAGAAACACGGGGTCGAATATTTCTTCCTTACTCCCGAAGAGTTCCGTTGTCGCATTGAGAACAACGAGTTTTTGGAATACGAAGAAGTATACAAGGATCGGTATTACGGAACGCTGAAAGAACAAGTGGAAAAGCAGTTGGAGAAGGGGCAGAACGTAGTATTCGACTTGGATGTAGTAGGCGGATGCAACATCAAAAAGTATTACGGTGAGCGTGCATTGTCCATCTTTGTACAGCCGCCCTCCATCGAAGAACTCCGTTGCCGGCTGACGGGTCGGGGCACGGATGAGCCCGAAGTAATCGAATGCCGCATCGCAAAGGCGGAATACGAAATGACTTTTGCTCCCCAGTTTGATCGTGTCATCGTGAATGATGATCTGGAAGCGGCAAAGGCTGAGACGCTGGAGGTTATCAAAGAATTTCTGAATAAGGAATGAAAGAATCTCTGAAAAAACGAATAGAGAGCATAGAAAAGAAGGAGGGATCGACCGAAAAATTCATGTATCTGTGCGGCATTATCGGCATTGTAGATATAGTGTTCGGCATCCTTTCACTTTATCTGCATTTTTGGATTGCCGCCGGCATCTTTTTCTTAATTGCTGTGAGGCAGGCTATCGTTTTTCCAAAATGGAGAAAAAAGCTGAGAATGGAAAGGGAAGCCAAGAAGATGACAGAAAGTCAAGGCTGAAAAAGAAAGTCTAAAAGAGAACCCAAAAGAGCAAAAAAAGAACAAAGAATAGAAAGATAAGAAGGCATCAAGAAGAAAAAAGTAAAAACGAGAAGATGAGAATGGCAGAGAGCAATAAACTAAAAACCGGAATCTTCAGCGGGTCATTCAATCCGGTACACATCGGACGTTTCGGCTTGGCTATCTCTGATTGCGAATATGAAGAACTGGATGAAGTTTGGTTTATGGTCAGCCCGCAAAACCCGCTGAAAGCAGGGACGGAGCTATGGCCTGACGACCTGCGTCTCCGGTTAGTAGAACTTGCCACAGAAGAATATCCCCGCTTCCGCTCTTCAGACTTCGAGTTTCATCTGCCCCGCCCTTCATACAGCGTACATACGTTGGAAAAGCTACATGAAACCTATCCGGAACGGGACTTCTACTTAATTATCGGCTCGGATAACTGGGCCCGCTTCGACCGCTGGTATCAATCGGAGCGCATCATCAAAGAAAACCGTATTCTTATCTATCCCCGCCCCGGATTTCCGGTAAATGAAAACGGGCTGCCCGAAACAGTCCGTCTGGTCCATTCGCCTACCTTTGAAATAAGTTCGACGTTTATCCGTCAGGCACTTGATGAGAAGAAAGATGTAAGATACTTCTTGCATCCAAAGGTTTGGGAGTATATTAGAGAATATATCCGACAGAGTATAACGGATAATTAATCATCCACTCTTGCTTCCGATAATCTGACATAGAAAATCGTACTCCGTGTAATCCCGCATTTTTCTCTACGAAGAAACGCAAACTCTTCGATTGCAGATTTTCCTCAGCTTTTACTTCAACAGGGATGACGCTAACATCTTTTTGTAAAAGGAAATCCAGTTCTCCTCTGGATGTATCCGAAGACCAGTAGTAAATACTCAGTCCTTTCACTGACTTCAATTGTTGTAATACATACTGCTCTGTAATAGCTCCTTTATAATCACTAAACAACACATTCCCCTCCAATAACGCTTGCGGTGGAAGCCCGCTCATAGCTCCCATTAATCCGGTATCTAACAAAAATAATTTAAATGCCGAAAAGTCCTCATAAGCCGACAATGGGATTCCGGCTTTTTTCACTCGGCTAACCTTGTAAATAAGTCCTGCATCAATCAGCCACTCAATAGCCAACTCAAAATCTTTCGCTCTGGCTCCTTCCTTCACGACACCATAAATAAACTTCTTATTTTCCTTAGCCAATTGAGCCGGAACAGAACGCCAAATCATACGAATCCGAGGCACTTCGGCAATAGGAGCATGTTTGGAGAAATCACGATCATAAGAATCCAGAATTGTCTGCTGTAGCTGTCGCACTTCGGCATAGTCTTTATGATTAATAAAGGCATTCACAACTTCAGGCATTCCTCCGACATAATAATACTGTTTGAGCAAATCTATCAATTTAGAACGAAAAGCAGCGATCAGCCCCCAGTCTTTTTTTGCAAGTAAACGGGCAAAAGCCTCTTGCCCGACAGCCTCCAAAAACTCCGAAAAAGAAAGAGGATATAAATCCATAAAATCGACCTTCCCGACGGGAAAAGAATCATTGCTATGCATGGCAATGCCAAGGAGGGAACCTGCTGCAACCACATGATACTGAGGAGCTTTTTCTTGAAAATACTTCAATGCCGTCAATCCGCGAGGCGCTTCCTGAATTTCATCAAAAATAATTAATGTCTCAGTATCTACTACGATGCCGGTCACTAATTGAATAGCCATCAGAATGCGCTCGACATCAAAGTCTTTCTGAAAAACATCTTTCATCACTTCGTTATCCTCAAAATTGATGTAAGCAAACTGTCTGTAAGCTGATGATGCAAATTCTTTCATCAACCATGTCTTCCCCACCTGCCGGGCACCACGAACAATCAAAGGTTTCCGTGTTGTCTTCTCCTTCCAGTCATATAACTGTTGCATTGCATCTCTTCTCATATTTATTCTTTTATAATCAACGATTTATGAACTGCAAATATAAGCAACTGAATAGAAAAGAACAAAAAGTCATGCATAAAAATGTGCTAATAACACAAAAAGTCGTACCTAAAAGTGTGGAGTTCATCAGAAAGTCGTACCTAAAAGTGTATCTACTCTTTGAGACGATGAAGCGTAATCATTATGATTTCTGCCGGAGCACCGATTCGTACAGGCATCTGAGAAGTACCGATCCCATTAGTAACAATCAATGGCATTTTAGTTGAATTGTACGCCAGTCCGGTCAGAAAGCGGGTGCCGTAGTGGGAGTTCTGTATCGGGGCGTAACCGAATACGCGTACCTGTCCACCATGAGTATGTCCCGCCAAAGCGATGTCCGTGTTGGCCACCGAAACATCCTCCACGTAGTCGGGAGTATGCACCAACAAGATAACGAAGTCGTTGGGAGAAAGCGCCAGTGTGGGCGACACCCCATTTTGTTTCAAGTCGAAAGGATTGCGTACTCCGGCAAGGATAATCTGCTGACCGTCTTTGCGTAATGTATCGACTTCGTGTTCCAGCGGACGCATCCCGTAATGCTTCATCGTGCGGATTATTTCGTCATGGCAGCGTTCATAGTCATTATTTCCCATTACTCCGAAAGTTCCCATCGGTGTTTTCACACGGGCCAATGCGGCAAATAACGGTTCTACGTATTCACAGCCTTCCTGATAGTCTCCTCCCATCAGCAAGACGTCCGGTTTCTGAGCGATCAAAAGATCGACGAGGTTGTTCAAGCCTTTCTCTTTCAGCAGACTCTTGTAATGCAAGTCGGAAATGAAGGCGATGCGGAAGCCTTCGAAGGCTTCGGGGACATCACGGTGGGTGAAGTCATATTCCACGACACGGTCTATGCCGCTATAAGTGGCAGGGACGTTCACGGTAGAAGACGTGATCTTCGTTCCGCGAAGTACCAAATTACGTTCTTCCTGCTCGGTCGCAGCTTCTTTCTTCGCTGTTTTCTTCTGCTTTTTCGTCGAAACTTTCAAGTCGGCAAGCTGAGAATGATCCGGAGCAAACAGGCCGTCGATAGCGGCGGAACTGTCCGGACGGACGGAATCGACATTGAGCACAGGACGAGGCAGGATCGATACAACATTCTTCTTTGACTTACAAGATACGAACAGGAATAATACGAATATTATGAACAGGTAATTTATTTTTTTCATCTTCTTTGGTTTATTTTCTTCTACATATAACACATTCCCCCACTATTTGAGGCGCAAAGATAGGAAAAATCATGTATCTTTGTCCGTCAAAACTTATTATTATATATTAAAGCATGGAAGAAGTAAAGCGTAACTCGCTGCGTGCGTGGATATTAGCAGCACGTCCCAAGACTCTGACAGGAGCCATTACGCCGGTCATGATCGGTAGCGCACTTGCTTATATGGATGGACATTTTCAATGGTTGCCGGCCCTTATCTGCTGCCTGTTCGCCGGTCTGATGCAAATTGCCGCCAATTTTATCAACGACCTCTTCGACTACCTCAAAGGAACCGACCGCGAAGACCGGCTGGGACCGGAACGAGCCTGCGCACAAGGCTGGATTTCACCGAGAGCCATGCGAAACGGAATCATCGTCACCGTCCTGTTCGCCTGTCTGATCGGATCTGCGCTGCTGTTTTATGCCGGATGGGAGCTGATCATAGTAGGACTTCTCTGCGTACTCTTCGCTTTCCTCTATACCACAGGCCCTTATCCATTATCCTACAACGGCTGGGGCGATGTTCTGGTCATCGTATTTTTCGGATTCGTCCCCGTGGGCGGAACGTACTACGTGCAGGCGCTGACATGGACTTCGGACACAACGGTAGCTTCTCTGATCTGCGGACTGCTGATTGATACCTTGCTGGTAGTCAACAATTACCGAGACCGTGAAGCGGATGCACGGAGCGGAAAGCGGACGGTCATCGTTCGTTTTGGCGAGAAGTTCGGACGCTATCTTTATTTGATGCTGGGGGTGGCAGCAAGTCTTCTGTGTTTCTGGTTCTTCTTCGAAGGACACTTGTTTGCCGCACTTCTTCCGTTACTCTACCTGATTCCTCATGTCCTCACATGGAGACGGATGGTGCAGATTCACAGTGGTAAAAAATTAAACAGCATACTAGGTGAGACTTCACGTAATATGCTGTTAATGGGTATTTTGCTATCAATAGGATTCTTGATCCGACATTGATTTATTTTCCGTACATCTTTTCGTAATAGCCTTGATAGTCTCCGCTGGTCACCTCTTCCACCCAGTCTTGATTTTCAAGATACCATACGATTGTCTTCACGATGCCATCTTCAAATTTCGTTTCGGGATACCAGCCCAAGGCGTTCGTGATCTTCGTGGGATCAATGGCATAACGCTGGTCGTGCCCCAGACGGTCTTTGACAAAAGTGATCAGATCGTTGTTGATCCAGTCAACGGAGATTTCTCCGTCTTCACCTTTCACTTTCTTTTTAAGGACCTGACGATATTCCGGTTTCTCGGTCATTAGTTTACGGATAGTGGCAATGGTCAGCTTCACAATTTCAAGATTGGTTTCTTCGTTGTGACCACCTACGTTGTACACTTCGCCCTCTTTGCCTTCGCGCACTACCAAGTCGATCGCTTTGCAGTGGTCTTCTACGTAAAGCCAGTCGCGCACGTTGCTTCCGTCACCGTAGACAGGCAGATGTTTGCCTTCGAGTATATTCTTGATAATCAATGGAATCAGTTTTTCGGGAAAATGATAGGGGCCGTAGTTGTTGGAACAGCGGGTGATCGTTACCGGCATTTTATAAGTGTCGTGATAAGCCATGACTACCATGTCGGCACTGGTTTTCGAAGCACTGTACGGGCTGTGCGGACAAAGCGGGGTTTCTTCCGTGAAGTAGCCTTCCGCACCGAGTGAGCCGTACACCTCGTCGGTAGATACCTGATGGTAGCGCACTCCTTTTCTCCAGGTAGGATATCCCTGTTCGTCCTTACCCATCACCCAGGCACGGCGGGCACAAGCCAGCAGATTCTGCGTACCGAGGATGTTGGTGATCAGAAACAGTTGCGGGTTTTCGATACTGCGGTCTACATGGCTTTCGGCGGCGAAGTTCACGACATAGTCGAAACGGTATTCGGCAAAAAGGCTGTCCACCACTTCGCGGCTGCAAATGTCTCCTTTGATAAAGAAACAACGTTCGTTGTCGATATCTTTGGCAATAGTTCCCAGATTACCCGCATACGTCAGGGCGTCAAGAACCACCACTTTTATATCGCTGTGCTTGGCCAAGATATACTTAATATAATTGGCGCCAATAAATCCTGCGGCACCGGTCACCAGATAAGTTTTCATATATGATTATTTATGTTTATTTCAAGGGTTGTTTAGACAGTTCTATCAGGTATTTACCGTATTCGGTCTTTTCGAGTTTCTGTCCAAGCAGCAGCAATTGTCCGGACGAAATCCATCCTTGCCGCCAGGCTATCTCTTCGATACAGCTGACGTAGAAGCCTTGCCGGTTCTGAATGGTAGCCACGAAGTTGGAGGCTTCGAGCAGGCTGTCGCAGTTTCCGGTATCCAGCCATGCGAATCCGCGTCCGAACAGTTCCACGTTCAGTGTTCCTTCTTCGAGGTACAGGCGGTTCAAGTCCGTTATCTCATATTCTCCACGTGCCGAAGGGCGGAGAGAAGCCGCTTTTTCCGTCACGGTAGCGTCGTAGAAATAAAGTCCGGGAACGGCATAATTACTTTTCGGCACCAGTGGCTTTTCTTCCAGAGAAATCACTTTGCCTTGTTCGTCGAACTCCACTACCCCGTAAGCCCGAGGATCTTTCACGTAATAGCCGAAGATGCAGGCTCCCTTCTCCACACCGGCAGCACGCCGGAGCATAGCGGAAAACCCTTGTCCATAAAACATATTGTCCCCAAGAATCAGACAACCTGCCTCACCGTTCAAGAAATCAGCTCCCAACACAAAGGCTTGTGCCAGTCCGTTAGGCTGCTCCTGTATTTTGTAAGAGAAAGACATCCCGAGCTCCTCACCTGAGCCCAACAAGTCCCGAAACATCGGCAAATCACGCGGAGTAGAGATGACCAAGACCTCCCGTATCCCTGCCAGCATAAGCGTAGACAGCGGATAATAGATCATCGGCTTGTCGTATACAGGCATGATTTGTTTGGAAATCGCTTTGGAAAGCGGATAAAGACGAGTGGCGCTTCCACCGGCCAGAATAATTCCTTTCATTGTCGTCTGAGTTATTCATTTTACTGTGTGCAAAGGTCGGAAAGAAATCTGACGTGACAAAATGAATTGTAAGAAATCTATCCTGCCAGTTCAATAACTTCGAGGTCTTTGAACGTTCCGTTGTCGATGACAAAGCGCACCATTGTCCGCACTTTATGGAAACCGGACATCCCTGCGGCTCCGGGATTGATGTGCAGCATGTCCAACGTTTTGTCGTATTTCACCTTTAATATATGGGAGTGTCCGCTGATGAAAAGTTTCGGCGGACGTGCCATCAAACTGCCGATAACCGAAGGGTCGTACTTGCCCGGATACCCGCCGATATGCTTGATCAGCACTTCCGCTCCGTCCACCGTGAAGCGGTTCACCTGCGGGAACATCTTCCGTATTTCTTGCCCGTCTATGTTGCCGTAAACTGCCCGCAGGGGCCGGAAAGCCGCCAACTTCTCGGCTACTTCTACCGAACCGATATCTCCGGCATGCCAGATTTCGTCGCACGATTCAAAATATTCGAGATATTTTTCGTCCCAATAAGCGTGGGTATCGGACAATAATCCAATTCTTGTCATAATTTTCTTTGTTTAGTCCTGCAAAGATACTATATTTGGGAAAATCTTAAAGCACATGGAAAGCAAATATAATTATTTCAAACGTGATATCAGCTGGCTCTCATTCAACTATCGGGTGTTGCTCGAAGCGCTGGATGAGCACCTGCCGCTATACGAGCGCATCAATTTCATCTCCATCTACTCCTCCAATCTGGAAGAGTTTTACAAAATCCGGGTGGCGGACCACAAGGCCGTGGCATCCGGCGCAACGGAGAGCGATGAAGAAACCGTACAATCCGCCCGCGAACTCGTGGAAGAAATCAACCACGAAGTAAACCGCCAGCTGGACGACCGTGTACGCATTTACGAAGAAAAGATACTGCCCGCCCTGCGCAAAAACCACATCATCTTCTATCAGGACAGACACGTGGAACCGTTTCACCAGCAGTTTATCAAGGACTTTTTCCGGGAAGAAATCTTCCCCTACCTGCAACCCGTGCCCGTATCGAAAGATAAAATAGTCTCTTTTCTACGAGACAACCGGCTCTACCTCGCCATCCGCCTCTATCCGAAGGAAAACAGGAACCCCGCCAACCGGCAGCCTTTCTATTTCGTCATGAAGCAGCCGTACGCCAAAGTGCCCCGTTTCATCGAACTTCCGCCCCGTGGAGACAACTATTACATCATGTTCACCGAGGACATCATCAAAGCGAACCTCAACCTTATTTTCCCCGGCTACGACGTCGATTCGAGCTACTGCATCAAAATATCCCGTGACGCCGACATTCTGATAGATGACACCGCCAGCAGCGCCGACCTCGTAGCCCAACTGAAAAAGAAGGTAAAAAAACGCAAGATAGGCGACGTCTGCCGCTTTGTCTACGACCGTGCCATGCCGCAAGACTTCCTCGACTTTCTGGTCGACGCCTTCCGCATCCACCGTGACGAACTCGTCCCCGGCGACAAGCACCTGAACCTCGAAGACCTGCGCCACCTGCCCAACCCGAACAAGTCTCTCCGCCGCATCGAAAAGCCGCAACCGATGAAGCTGAACATCCTCGACGAAAAAGAATCGATCTTCAACTACGTCGCCCAAAAGGATCTGCTGCTGTATTACCCGTACCACTCCTTCGAGCATTTCACCCACTTCCTCTACGAAGCAGTGCACAATCCGGAGACGCGCGAAATCATGGTCACCCAATACCGTGTAGCCGAAAACTCGGCCGTCATCAACACCTTGATAGCCGCCGCGCAGAACGGCAAGAAAGTCACCGTATTTGTCGAGCTCAAAGCCCGTTTCGACGAAGAGAACAACCTCGCCACCGCCGAAATGATGCAAGCCGCCGGCATCAAAATCATTTACAGCATCCCCTGGATGAACCGCGGATGAAACGTGGCAAGCGTCCGTCGCCGCGGACTGAATGGAGAGAAAATCCCCAGCTACGCCTACATCAGCACGGGCAACTTCAACGAAAAGACCGCCACCCTATACGCCGACTGTGGACTTTTCACCTGCCGCAAGGAAATAGTGAACGACCTTTACAACCTATTCCGCACCCTGCAAGGCAAGGAAGACCCGAAATTCACCACTCTCCTCGTCGCCCGCTTCAACCTCATACCGGAACTGAACCGCCTCATCGACCGTGAAATATCCCTTACCGACCAAGGCAAAGGCGGACGTATCATCCTCAAAATGAACGCCCTCCAAGACCCCGCAATGATCGACCGACTCTACGAGGCCTCCGAACACGGCGTGCAGATCGACCTCATCGTCCGCGGCATCTGCTGCCTCATACCGGAGCAGTCATACAGCCGTAACATCCGTGTCACCCGCATTGTCGACAGTTTTCTGGAGCACGCCCGCATCTGGTATTTCGGCAACGAAGGCCACCCCAAAGTATACATGGGCTCGCCCGACTGGATGCGCCGCAACCTCTACCGCCGTATCGAAGCCGTCACCCCCATCCTCGACCCTGACCTGCGCGCCAGTCTGATCGAAATGCTGCATATCCAGCTCACCGACAACCAAAAAGCCTGTTGGGTAGACGACAAACTGCAAAACGTATTCAAAAAAAGAACGTCCGGCACCCCTGCTGTCCGTGCCCAATACGATTTTTATGAATGGCTCAAAAAAGACATTGTAACAGAAATGTAACACGTATGACATTTTTCCGCAACGTTAAACTCCGTTCTTTGCCTCCATAAATAAACATACACAACTTTCTTTATGGAGACAATTTACTTATGCATTATCATTTTCCTGTTCGTGCTGGCCGTGTTCGATCTCATCGTCGGAGTCAGTAATGATGCAGTCAACTTTCTGAATTCGGCGGTAGGCGCCAAGGCCGCTTCGTTCAAAACCATTCTTTTCATAGCCGGGATCGGTATTTTCATTGGCGCATCCCTGTCCAATGGCATGATGGATATAGCCCGTCACGGAATCTATCAGCCCGAGCATTTCTACTTTGCCGAAATCATGTGTATACTGCTCGCCGTCATGCTGACCGACGTAGTCCTTCTGGACGTCTTCAACTCTATGGGCATGCCCACCTCCACGACCGTCTCACTGGTCTTCGAGCTGCTCGGAGGAACTTTCGCCCTCTCCCTGATCAAAGTAAACAATGACGCCACCCTTGCGTTGGGCGATCTGATCAACACCGACAAAGCACTTTCCGTGATCATGGCCATTTTCGTGTCCGTAGCCATCGCCTTCTTCTTCGGTATGTTAGTACAGTGGCTCGCCCGCATCGTTTTCACGTTCAATTACACGAAAAACATCAAATACAGCATCGGCCTTTTCGGTGGGATCGCCGCCACCTCCATCATCTACTTCATGCTGATCAAAGGGTTGAAAGACAGCTCCTTCATGACCCCCGAAAACAAACAGTGGATACAGGACAACACGCTGCTGCTCATCGCCAGCTTCTTCGTCTTCTTCACGGCACTGATGCAAGTGCTTCACTGGCTCAAAGTCAATGTTTTCAAAGTAGTGGTACTGATGGGCACCTTTGCTCTCGCCCTCGCCTTCGCCGGCAACGACCTCGTCAACTTCATCGGAGTCCCCCTCGCAGGCTACTCCTCCTTCATAGACTACACCACCAACGGAGCCGGAGCAAGTCCGGACAGCTTCCTGATGACCTCGCTGCTAGGCCCCGCCAAGACACCGTGGTACTTCCTTATCGGTGCCGGCGCCATCATGGTCTACGCCCTCTGCACCTCCAAAAAGGCGCACGCCGTCATCAAAACCTCGGTAGACCTCTCCCGTCAGGATGAAGGAGAAGAGAACTTCGGAAGTACCCCGATGGCACGCACACTGGTACGTTTCAGCATGACACTTGCCAACGGCACCTCCCGCATCATGCCCGAAAGCACGAAGCAGTGGATCAACTCCCGTTTCCGCAAAAACGAAGCCATCATAGCCGACGGAGCCGCTTTCGACCTCGTCCGCGCCTCTGTCAACCTCGTCCTCGCCGGTCTGCTCATCGCCTTGGGAACGTCGCTGAAACTGCCGCTCTCTACCACCTACGTCACCTTCATGGTAGCAATGGGTACGTCGCTCGCCGACCGTGCATGGGGACGTGACTCCGCCGTCTACCGCATCACAGGCGTTCTAAGCGTCATCGGCGGCTGGTTCATCACTGCCGGAGCCGCCTTCACCATCTGCTTCTTCGTAGCCCTCGTGCTGCACTACGGCGGCAACATCTCCATCATCGCACTGATCGGAATAGCGATTTTCATCCTCATCCGCAGCCAGGTGATGTATAAGAAACGCAAGGCGAAAGAGAAAGGCAACGAAACGCTGAAACAACTCATGCAGACCGCCGACAGCGAAGAAGCGCTGCAATTGATGCGTAAACATACCCGCGAAGAACTCGCCAAAGTGCTGGAGTACGCCGAAACGAATTTCGAACTGACCGTCACCTCCTTTATACACGAAAACCTCCGCGGACTACGTCGTGCCATGGGTTCCACGAAATTCGAAAAGCAGCTCATCAAGCAGATGAAACGCACCGGAACCGTTGCCATGTGCCGCCTCGACAACAACACCGTGCTCGAAAAAGGACTCTACTACTATCAAGGCAACGACTTCGCCAGCGAACTGGTGTACAGCATCTCGCGCCTCTGCGAACCGTGTCTTGAACACATCGACAATAACTTCAACCCGCTCGACGCCATTCAGAAAGGTGAATTCAGCGACGTGGCCGAGGACATCACTTATCTGATTCAGCAATGCCGCAAGAAGTTGGAAAACAACGATTATCAGAATATGGAAGAGGAAATCCGCCGTGCCAACGACCTCAACGGACAGCTATCGCAACTGAAACGCAAAGAGTTGCAGCGCATCCAAAGCCAGTCGGGCAGTATCCGAGTAAGTATGGTTTATCTGACCATGGTGCAGGAAGCTCAAAATGTAGTGACTTACATCATTAACCTGATGAAGGTAAGCCGGAAATTCCAAATGGAAACAGAAATGCCGTAAGGTGGCTCATCCCCCAAAAGCACACAACAAAAGGGTTTATCTTCAAAAAGTCTATCTGATTAAATAAAATGCATTAGAGATAAACCGGAAAAAGCAAGAAGGGCTGCTCCCAAGTAGAATTGGGGCAGCCCTTTTTATGGTTGGGCGGTTGACTGTTATCCAATCTGCCGGGATATTCTTTTATAGATGTCAAAATTCTCCAACTACCGCATTATCGGGCTCAAAAAACATAATGTAGCAAACAGGGGTATAGGTGACTCCATTTTTTGATAATACACTTTTCCTATATAAAAATCCCTTTTATACTACACTTTTCCATAAATCCTACATCTCAGAGCAGGTATGAATCATTTCGCACAAGAAATGAAATGAATTAAATTCCACTACCTATTACTATACAATTACCTATTACTTTCCCATACAAAAATCCCCTTTATTCAACCCCATATCATAGACAGATACGGTTTTAAATAAAAGGGGATTCTCTAGTTTTTAAGAGAGGAGGTCGGTTTATGAATCTCCCGTCTTTTTAGCTTTCCGACGACGGAAGCGCAAGAGTGCTTCCAAAATATCCAATAACTTTTCTAAAAATAATTTCATAGCTTCCTTCTTTAGAGTTAAAAAACAGAGTGAATGGAGCAATTTAATAAGGGAACCGATCATGCATTAGTGAGTCAGCGATTCAGCCTCATTAAACGGTTGGGTCCGGAGCCTCATCGTCGTCGCCTCCGGGAGTGCTTCCTCCGCCGGGAGTGTCTCCGCCTCCCGAATGATTTTTATCATCGTCGTCCACAAAGCCGCCCGCTACGTCCTTGACGTGGACAAATTCTACTCCGGAAGTCAGTGCACGGGTAGTGACGCCATCGGCAGAACGGGTATATTCGGGAGTAAACTGACAGCGCAGCGAAACGATCTGCGAACTGCTGACTTTACTTTCCAACACGACTCCCTTTCCTCCGGCTTTGGCGATCATCGTAAATGTGCCCAAGCCTTCGAGACGTACTGTGCGGCTGTTGAGCAACTGTTCACGCATCACGGACATCAAGTTTCGAATCACGTTGTGGACATCACCCGGTGTCAGAGAAGCCTTCTCGGCGATCAGCTCCGCCATCTTCTGCGTGTTGACCATTTTCGAGAATTTCACGAGGCGGGGGTAATACAGTTTCTGTCCCGCTTTGTTGGCGATATTCGCCTGGTAAGGTTTGTAAATTAATGGCATAAGGTTGTTTTCCTTTCTTTTTTTAATGGTTGATGTAAGTTTTCTATGTGCAATCGATTACGGTGACAAAAGTAGGCGATGGCAAAAAAGTCCGGATACACGATGTAACGACTTGTAACGGAAGAGCACCAGTCGGCACGGCCTCGCACAAATACTGCCTCCAAGGACTTCTGTACAAAGCAACACCAAACGACTAAAAAAAGCGTACCTTTACATTGGCAACGAAAATGAAAGAAAGAAATATAGAAAAGATAGTAAAAGCAGTATCAAAAGACAATGAAAGCAAAAATCATGAAACCAACTTCCGAAGAAAATGCAACCCTGCCCCGCATACAGGCATACAGCAAAAGCCAACTGGCCACTCTCTACCTGCCCCACATACAGCCCGCCTCCGCACGCCGCACTCTCCGCAGCTGGATCGCCAAGAACACGGCACTACAAAACGAACTCGCCCGCACGGGATATTCCGAGAAAGCCATCCTGCTCACTCCGGCGCAAGTAGGGCTCATCTTCCGTTTCTTGGGGGAGCCTTGATTCGAGCTGACTATCCGCATGGCTTCCCCTCCCTTCGGGAAGGGGCTGACTAAAAAGTCCCATTCTTCGGGAAGCAAGTATATTTCCGTCACGCCACGTCCCTTTCAAACCTTCTCTTCGTTGGCCGTATAAGGCAGCGTGAACCAAAAAGTACTCCCCTGACCCAGCCGTGAGACAGCACCGATCTTTCCTCCCATCCTTTCGACGATTGCCCGGCAAATGGTGAGTCCGAGTCCCGTGCCCTGCACAAAGCTGTTGAGTTTGACAAAATTCCCGAAGATTTCTTCCAACCGTTCCTCCGGTATCCCGCAACCGGTGTCGGTGACATAGAAATGCAGGAAACCGTCTTCGCGCACATCAAACCCGAACTCAATGCTGCCTTCCCCGGTAAACTTCACGGCATTATTCATCAGATTCATCATCACCTGTACCAGACGGTTACGGTCCGCCTTTACGACACATTCGGTCGTCCGGCGGTGATAGCAGATACAGATGCCGGACTTTTTATTCCTCAACCGGAACGTATCTTCGAGTTCGATAAACAGGCCGTGCACATCTACCGGGGCGTAGTCGAACTCCATCGTTCCGGCTTCGATCTTCGAAAGGTCGAGCACATCGCTGATAAGCTGCAACAGGAGTGTGTTGTTGTTTTCAATGATGTTGATATATTCCTGTTTCTCTTCCGAAATCCCCCTTTCCGCTGACACCAGCAGCGAGGAAAAGCCGACAATGGCGTTGAGGGGAGTGCGTATTTCGTGGCTGATGTTGGCGAGGAAAGAAGATTTGAGCGTGTTCGCCTCCTCGGCTTTCACCTTTGCCTGTACGAGCGCTTCCTCCATTTCCTTTCGTTGGGTGACGGTCATCGAAGTGCCGATAAGGCTCAGCGGTTTTCCGTTCGCGTCGCGCTCGTCCACGGCTGCGCGCACTTCTACCCATTCATTCTGTTGCGGGGAAGGAAGCCACTGTCTGCCTACCCGATATTCCTCGCGCATTTTCTGCGTTTCGCCATTGGCGAGGCGCTCGAAGGCGTCCCGCACGCGTTCGCGGTCTTCATCGCAGATTTTCGCGAAACAGGCGGAGGTGGGCACGATAATCAGGTTGCCGTCATGCGTCACCTCCTCTTCGGTGACGTACAAGTCGTGGCTGACGTTGCACGAGAGGAGGCCGGTCCGCAAATCCCATTTCCAAGGGGTCATGTCGGCAGCGTCGAGGGCGGCGGACAACTTATGGTTGGTGGATTTCAGCATTTGCTGCGTCAGCACCAGTTCGGTATTGTCCACACCAAAGACATCGACGCAGCCTTTCGTTTTGGAATGTATGGAGATGACGGTCAGATGAGTTTTCGTCTTCTCCAGATAATACTGAAAGGTTATTTGCCTGTTGTCATTCAGTTCGCTGTACCTGTCGGGCAGTTCCGGCGAATAATCCGGATTGAGTTCGCTGTATTTCTTTCCCAGTATTTTTTCTTTGGGCAGGATGTATTTCTCGAAAGTGGGATTCACTTCCCGGTAGACATAGTCGATAATCCGGCCACCGGGGTCGAATATGAGCTCGACACGGGCATAGAGAACGGGCATGTTTTCGACCAGACTGCTATAGCTCCTCATGATCTCCAGCCGCCTGCTCCTCTCATGCAGCGCCCTCCGGAGCCATATCACATAGATGACGGCCAGTGCTATCAAAGAGAAAAACAGGGCCAGATAATATTTGTTCCGCTCGAAAAAAGTGGGGGGCTTCATACAAAAAAAAGTGTCGTCGGGACACAGGCCGAGCAACAGTCCGCTCTCTACGTAGTCGGCATAATTGATGACGGATGGGGGCGTCCCCATCGCTGCCGTTTCCACTCTGTGCGGATGCGACGCTCCGTCCAGGCGGCTTTTGATCACCGGGAGCAGATGTTTCTTTATTTCACTGTCTGTCCAGAAATAGCCGCCGATCAACAGGAAAGGCATCACTTCCTCCGCTTCTTTCCTGCATTGCGCGCTGATCCAGCGCCTGTCGGACATGAAGACCTGTTTGCGCATATCCGGGACAACGGTCGCCATCAGTTCCATGTGCTCGGCACATATGTCAACCGGGCTGTTCTGGACGCGAAACTCTTTATAGACAGGGGCCATAAAGTCATCGCTCCACAGACAGTTTTCGGTATAGGAATTGATGATTAATAGTTGACAAGAAGAGGGGCGGCCGGCATAAATGTAAGTCTGAAATGCACTGATCAGAAAGATTGCAAGTGCCGCTGTTTTTCGAGTTATCCGCGCTTCCATAAATAGTGATTGTTTTGATTGTTTGCGGAACCGATCACTGAATATCTTAAAATATTGCTATTAAATCTTTAAATATTACTATACAAAAAGGTAAGTTCTGTAAGAACTTGGTAGAGCGACTTATCTGCCAGTTTATAATATATTACTAAAGAAATAAAAACAAACAGACTTATTAAAAGCCGTCATCTGCATTCTCAGCTCGGAAAACGGATTCGTTTTACCCGAACTGAGAATGCAATAATTAGAATTTGTAAATAATGACGAACGTGCAATACGGTAGAAACCGACAAAGGAAAACAAATAAATATCTAAAAGAGAAAACGTAGGATGTCAACATCGAATATGAAATCTGAGTGAACAATAAAACTTATTTTTCAGAATAAAAGCGTTTCTGCATGGTTTTCTCAATAATATGATTACATTTGTGGTGACATTATAACAAGGGAATAAAATGGAAATCCATCGCTGATATCGAATCGTTTTTTTACGAATACAGACTACCAAGTTCTTACAGGACTTACCTCATTCCGTCAGTTGTTCTTTCCTTTGTCCCGATCATTGTCGTCGCTCAAAGGTGTTCGTCGTCTTTACCTTCTTTTCCTTTTTCGTTCTTTTCCTCGTCTTTCATGCGCAATAATTTATCTTTACCGAAATTTATTTCTATCACCACTTTCTTGGGCGAGTCGATATGGTAACTCACAATTCCGGCATCTCTAATCAAGAACATAATAATGACAACCAGCATCCCGACCAGATTTTCGGCAAAGACACAATTGACGGACACGCAGTGCGCTAAATTAAAAATCGTCGTCCAATTGGACATTCTCTTTCCCATCCAGGCCGAGTGGAAGCGCTTGATCGACGATGCCGAACAGTCCGAATGCTGCTGAAGATAAGCGTCGTCAAAGCCGTTATCCCGGCTGACTTTCATAATCGAATCGATGACTTTCTGTTTTTCTTCGTCATCACTGTGCTGCAAGCCATTACATTGCTTTTTCTTCCATTGCTTCTCTTCGACTCTTTCCTGAAGGGCATCCCTGTTCTCGTCATACACGGACTTTTCGCCACTCTGATTTGCTTTTTTCTGACTCATGCTTTTCTGATTTACTTTTTTCTGACTTGTACTTTTCTGATTTACAGTCCTTTTTACTTCAATGTGTTGTTCTCTTTCACTACTGTTCTGGCAGTTTTCTTTTTTGTTCATTACTAATTATATTTAAATTAATCCGACAAAATTCGGGATTTACCTTTAACATTTTGGGTCACGCGTGACTCTTTCTACATATTTTTTCATTTTAGTCAAGCGTGAACGGTTTTTATTCTACCCATAATCTACTTTTGCCCCGAAATCAATAAAAAACAATTGAATCATATGACTGAAATGAAAAAACAACATTCCCTCCCACGGGTACGGCTCATGAGGCGGGCCGCCGTCATCCGTCGCAACAATGACATGAACCGGCGTGATGCGCTCATCATCGCCCACCGAATCGGTGGACTGATACGGAAAATGCACAGGGAGAACGTGAAATTCTGCTACACCAAGCAGGACGGAACCGTGCGCCACGCTGTCGGCACGCTCACCGGATATCAACACAGTTTTCACCGCCCCTATATGCCACGACCGGAAAATACGTTTGTAGTCTACTACGATCTCGAAGCCAAAGGGTGGCGCACGTTTCATGCCGAAAATTTCCTTTGCGTCGAATGAGTTTCGAAGAGCAGATGAGATTCGGAGAGCAAATGAGTTTCGGGCAGCAGATAAGTTTTGGACAGCAAATGAATTTCGGAGAACAAATGACTTCAGAAGAACGAAAAGAATGGGAAACGCTTTGCAGAATGTATCATGTGGACTCTTTGTATGAAGCCATTCAAGGGTGTCGGGAGGAGCTGGAGTTTCTCGTTCGCTGTGCCGAACGGCTCGAACCCCGTGCAGAGGAGGAATGAGAAAGGTCAAAGACCGGAGTAAGCGGGCGGAACCGCCTCATGTCAGCGAGGAGGCTACGCCGTTTAACAGTCCTTGTTTATGCCGTTTCTACCTTGCAGGCTACGCCGTTTCTACCATGCAGGCTGCGCCGTTTCTACCATGCAGGCTGCGCCGTTTATCCCCGGTGGTTTCGGAAAAGGGATTTCTTTTTAACGAAGTATAATTTTATTAACAATATAAAGAATAAAGTATGGAAAATTGGAGATTTATCGAAGCAAATTCCGATTATATGGTTTCAGACCACGGGCGGATATTGAGTTTCAAAGGCAAATCGAAGTTGATAATCAGCAGCAGCATTACCGCAAAAGGTTATGAGTACGTGGCCATCCGCCAAAAGGGGATATACGTCGGCTACTCTGTACACCGCTTAGTGGCAACAGCTTTTATCCCCAACCCGAAGCGTCTCCCCCAAGTGAACCACCTCGACGGAAACAAGCTCAACAACCACGTCGCCAACCTCGAATGGTGCGATGCCTACGACAATGTCATGCACGCCATCCGGACCGGTCTGCGTCCGTCGTCACCCGCCCTCTCCCCCGTCCCCTGTGCCACAACGGACGAGGCAGGAAATATCCTGCAAGCCTATCCATCCATGAACGCACTGGTAAAAGGGGAACAAATGAACCCTAAACAACGTAATTGGCTGGTGCTGCATTTATTACACCCCGAAAGACTGAAGCAATCGGCCATGAAGAAAAAGCCAAGAGCCGAAAGAAGCGGTTCGGAAGAATGCTTTCTGATAGCACCCGAAATACCTGTGCTGACTGTCAAAGCTGATTCAATCGGGGAGTTCGAAGCAGGCAATCTGCTCGGAACAGGCAGATCGAGTAATTCAGTCGGAGAGTCCGAAGCAGGCAATCTGCTCGGAACAGGCAGATCGAGCAATTCAGTCGGAGAGTCCGAAGCAGGCAATCTGCTCGGAACAGGCAGATCGAGTAATTCAATCGGGAAGTCCGAAGCAGGCAATGTATGTGTGCAGTCAGTTTCTTCTCCCCTTGTTTCATCGCCTCTTCCTCTTATTTCTCTCTTTGTTCCCGCACACCATTCAATGACGCAACACTATTACCGCCGCCTGTCTCCCGAAGAATCCGCCATTTTTGGTTTCAACACTTATATATTGCCCAGAGAAAGAGAACAAAGAAAGGAGTTTCTGCAATGAAAGACACCATCATCATCCACTGTTCCGCCACCCGTGCGGGACAGAACATCACCGCTGCCGATATCGACTGCTGGCACCGTGCCCGTGGCTTCTGGTCCATCGGCTATCATTACGTCATCCGCCTCGACGGCACCATCGAACCGGGACGAGACGTCACCCTCGACGGGGCGCATTGTATGGGCTGGAACCAGCGTTCCATCGGCATCTGCTACGTCGGCGGACTGGACAAGGAAGGCCGCCCCGCCGACACACGGACAGATGCACAACGCACTGCCCTCATCCGACTGGTGAAATCTCTGCAACTGGCCTTCCCCAACGTGAAACAGGTCATCGGACACCGGGACACAAGCCCCGACCTCAACGGAGACGGCATCATCTCACCCAATGAATACATGAAAGCCTGTCCCTGCTTCGATGTGAAAAAGGAGTTCTAGGGAGTAGTTGTACGCAATAGTAACTCTATTCTCCTCCTTCGGGAAGGAGGAGTACCCGTAGGGGGAGGTGGTAGGTGAATGC
>OGHZ01000488.1_pt1 | contig 28105 bp, 39 predicted proteins | sample 1571661 | NCBI WGS metagenome assembly OGHZ01 (sample SAMEA2582040, study PRJEB24529) | metagenome | biome: Human gut stool | place: China | collected 2011 | reverse complement strand
GGCTTTTTTATTGCCCTATATCTATATCAAAGTCTCGTTTTTAGGCGTTATTAACGGGTATTTTCAAAAGAAAAAATGCAAATTTAATGCAAATTTTCATCTTGCATTATTATCGCGCTATCCCGTTAATACGTTGTTTGCGTATATATACTAAAAATGATAATAATATGGCAACAGTTGGTTTTTACTTAGACACTCGCAGAGAAAAGAAAGATGGGACATTTCCGGTTAAACTACAAGTCAGACACAAAGGACAAATAATGTTATGCACTGATTTTTGCGCTACGCCGGAAACATGGACGGCCACAGAGTATAATAAGAACGCAAAGAATCATAAAGCTAAGAACGTAGCGATTCGGAATCTTATTAATCGTGTTGAAATGTTACTCGTTATACTTGACGATAATCAGAAGTTAAAAGGAATGAGCGATAAAGCGTTAAAAGACTACATTCTAAAATTTATCAAAAATGAATCTACCTGTAAAACTTTCGTAAGCTACATAGACGAGTTTGTAGCAACAAAATCAAAGGAAAATACAATCGTTTTATATAAAGCGACAAAAAATAAGATTCTCGCCTATGATCCAACCTGCACATTTGAAACAATGACAAAGAAATGGCTAGAATCGTTCAATAAATGGCTAAAAGATACCGGAATAAAAACAAACTCGATTTCAATCCATTTAAGGAATATTAGGGCGGTTTTCAATCACGCGATAGATAATGAGGAAACGGAACTATATCCATTTAGGAAGTTCACAATAGAAAGGGAGGAAACTAGAAAACGATCGTTAAAGCCGGATCAACTTATTACCCTAAGAGACTTCAACGGAGAAGAATATCAAAAAGAATATCAAGACATATTCATGCTTATGTTTTATCTAATCGGAATAAACGCAATAGACTTATTTAACCTCAAACAAATAGTTGACGGACGCATAGAATATAAACGAGAAAAAACCGGAAAGCTATACTCTATCAAAGTAGAACCGGAAGCAATGGAGATACTAAACAGGTATAAAGGAAATAATTTTCTACTAAACACGCTCGAAACCAACGATTACAATTATAGAAAGTATATGGCAGCAATGAATAGAGGTTTGCAAAAACTGGGAAATTTCGAACGAAAAGGATTAGGCGGGAAAAAGATTAGAGATATTTTATTTCCCGACATCACCTCGTATTGGGCGCGCCATACATGGGCTACAATAGCGCATAAAATAGGAATATCGAAAGATGTAATATCTTTAGCTTTGGGGCACGAGTTCGGATGCAAAACAACCGGAATTTATATAGATTACGATTTAGAGCAAATAGATAAAGCGAATAGAAAAGTAATAGATTATATTAATTCACTAAAATAATTCGCCAAAAACTTGTATAATAAGCAAATGCTTATTACCTTTGTAGAGTCAAATAAGAGTTCTTAATTTTAATGTTTAACCAATGAAAGATGAAGAAAGAAAGGAATTAGAACAAGAGTATGAGAATTTAAAACTTCTCGCTTCATTCCACGAAGCCTACGGGGTTCCCGAAAATGAAAAAGAAAGAGAAGCATTAATAAATGACATACTCGACCGGATGAATGAGATTCGGGAAAAATTAAAAGAGTAATTAACCTCCCTCCCTTCGGGGAGGGATTAAAACTTTAAAATATGATAGATATAAACGCTTGTTTGCCAACGCCCGAAATGAAAGCGGATTTTGAAAGATTTAAAACCTTATCTACACAAGAAGAAAGGGACGCTTTCAAAAAAGAAATGCAAGCCAAATATAACGCACTGCCAGAAGATCAGCGAGAAGCCTATAAAAAAGCGTCTGAATCCGGACTAAAAGCAACCGTAGACGCTTGCAATGATTTCATAGAAAGAGCGGAAGAAGCTATATTGCGAGATAAGCTCGGAGAATTGCCGGAGGCTATTTCGTTTAGCTATATCGCAAAGAAGTATTTCGGTAAGTCAAGAAATTGGCTATATCAAAGAATTAACGGTAACATCGTAAACGGGAAAAAGGCTCGCTTTACTGATAATGAACTTCAAACATTTTTAAATGCCTTGAAGGACGTAAGCGAAATGATTCATCAAACATCGCTTAAACTCGGTTAAGATTCTTATTTGACACCAGCCCCGCAATTTGAGCCGTTGCGGGGTTTTCTTATTGCATATAAATAAAAAGAGGTTGTGTCGTTCAACGGCACAACCTCTCATTCTTAATGGAATAAATAACGCATTATCTCCCGTCCTCGAAAAATAGCAATTTTCCACAGAGAAATGATACAACAGACACCCCACCCGTACACAAATATACTAATTATTTCTTGATTTGAATATTATTCGACCAATTATTATCAGAATAAACAAAATTATAATTCCAAACGCCCACCCGCCCAACTCCATTTTAATAGATTGCCATCGGTTCAACTTCTTTTCAACCGGATAAGGCACACGAATAGAATCGTTTTTAAGAATAGTATCGGTGCGATTCGTTGTTAAGTAGCGATACAGATACTTATATCTATGCTGATAGACTGTATCACCCTTTATGAGCGTATAAATACTGTCGTGCTGATAGATACTATCAAATCGTATACTATCGCGCGTCTTGTATTCAGTGCGAACGGATTCAACCGGGATATATTGAGTCCGGCATGACACGAAACATATTGCTAACATCAGCAATATGATAATATAAACTAGCCGCCTCATGGTCGAACTACTGTATTACGCAAGAAATTAGGGAACTCGGAGCGTACATCAAAACAGGGGCACGCCTTTATATATTCTTTCGGCTCTACCTCTCCGCTTCCATCCAGATCGGGCGAAGTGTCACGATGTCCGAGAACCTCGATTATCTCATATTCTTTGCAGAGTTTAGCAACCAACTCGCGCAAAGCTGCTTTTTGAGCGATCGTTCTTGTGTCTGTGGGCTTTCCGTTTGCATCCAAGCCGCCGATGTAGCAAATACCAATACTATGTTTATTATATGAAGATTCGCTAAAACCCTTCGTATTACAATGCGCCCCGTCAACTGCTAAAGATCGCCCTTTTTCTACCGTTCCATCAATCCGGATAACATAATTATATCCGATCTGGTTAAATCCGCGCGCCCGGTGCATACGATCAATATCTTTTGCGGTTAAATCCTGCCCGGCACGCGTAGCCGAACAATGGATGATAATCGAGTCTATTTTATTCATTGCTTTCTTCTTTATTTTGATTGTTAATAGTTATTGGTCTACGCGGCGGAGTTCTCCGGCTGCACTCGCTGTCTGGTCTATCACATCGGTTGTGTTCCGCATCCTTAAAAGCTAATTCAAGCTCGTAGTATTTACGCATCCAATTTTGCGCCTCTGCCTGTGCGGTTATCCATTCTCGAGAAATCGTAGCTACTGTCTGGTCCCGTTGTTTTAATCGTTCGTCGTACCGTTCAATCTGCTTGTTTAGATTGTCAATGATAGAAAGTAAATTTTGAAGTTCCATAGAATCCGCCGTAGCCTTTTCTTTTCTAGCGTTCGTTTTTCGATTCGCTAGAAAAGTAACAGTAAATCGGATCGCCTCTAATCCTCCTAACGCTCCTATGATTTTTAACCATTCGTCCATATTTTTATTTTATGTATTTCATATCGCTTTGGGTAGCTCTTATTCTACCGATAAAGCCTCATTAACCGCTACCTGAACAAAAGCGACGAACCCCGTACTCACATATTTTTTAATACTTTCCGCCTGTTCGGGAGATACTTCTACTTCACCGTTCTTGTAGATGTTTTGAGCTAATTCCAACTCACCCAAATCGGCGGTTTTCTGATAAATCGCATTGCCTAACATTTTTGCAATATCGACGGTACTGTTATTCCCTTCGATGTCTTTTACTTGAATTTCTCTAAAGTCTATTTTCATAATTTATTGCATTACACGTAAATTATTTGCTCTATTCGGGTTTGGTTTCTCGTTATTGATTTCTGCTGTTATAAAAATCTTAAACATATATGGTTCAAGAGTAAAAACAGCAGACTTTTGAAGCGTTATCATAATTCTCTTTGGGTATCCAGAGGTATTCATTATGGTTAGCATTTTGCGTTCTGGGGAGTCGCAAACGTATAGTACATAATTCCCTGTCCCACCTAGTGATATACAATCAATAGGCTGCCCAGCTTCTGCATATTTATGATATGTAGTGTCTGTTCCATAGTTATATATATGTGCAAAGAAGTCACTGACAGAAGATGAATTAAAAGAAAGATTAGTCATTCGACGGTGCCCAAAATCACCACGACACCACAAATCAGCGGTTAGAAAACGATAACTTCTTTCTGTGCCATTCGGATTTTTATAAGTACCTTGATGTTGCATATCACCTTCAAAATACATCTTTCCTTCATCTGTACTAAAGCCAATAGCGCACATTGTAACTTCCTTTCCATTTACCATCTTCTTTCCTTCAAGCCTCTTGAAAGAACCTGTCGCACCATTCAGTTTTTCAACTTCTAAGGTCTTAACATCAATAAAATCGGTAACGATCTTTCCATCACTGATAAACGTTTTATTCCCAACCAATATCGCACCCGTTTTAGGGAGTGATAATTTCCCGTCTGCTGTCAATTCAAGCCCGGTTATATTGTGCTTAATCGAACCGCCTGTCATTAACCAACCTTGCGTTTTTGCTTGATTACCGATAAACAGACCAGACGTACCAAGTATATCGATCGTTGCATTTTGAGCTACTAATAAATGCGTAGCGACATTTATAAATTCGTTAAACAAAGTCCATTTCGTTACATCGAAAGAAGAACCGGAATTATGATCCGCACGACACGAATAAGTATTACCGTTGTAGATGATAGTATCTCGATACTGCGTGTTGTTAACATAGTTAGTATTTGCTTTCCACTCGCCGCGCGGACGGATTAGAGCACCGGGAAGCCCGGTTACCCCAGTTGCACCCGTATCTCCCTTATCACCTTTATCGCCTTTGTCGCCCTTGACACCCGTTTCTCCCTTAGAGACATATTTAAGCCAATCAGTAGAATTGTCTGTTGGTTCTTGGATTGTTTTGTCTGCAATACATATCCATGTACTGCCATTGCATACAACTTCATCATAGTACCAATATGTGCCCGGCGTCCATACTCCTTTGAAAGCAGGTACGGGAACTTCGGTTATACCGTCGTTAGATAATTGCTTGATAGTCCCGGTCATATACACATTGCGGAGATACGCACTATGTCCGGTCATTTCGATACCAAACAATTTCAAGTTAGACAAGTCGCCCAACTGCATAGCGATCATTTCCTTTGAAATCTCCCAACCGTTTACACCTGTCAGGTAACGGACATAGCTTTGTGTCGAGTAGCTCGATTTTTGCCGCTCTTTGTTTGTGAAGTTACCATACGAAACGAAGTGCATAGCCTTGCAAGGGTGTGCGGTTGTACCAGAACGAAGCGCATATTTAAACGTAGAATCACCGATCTTTTCAGTAATACGAAAATAAGCGGTTTGAAATCCGGTTGAGTCGTTGAATATACCTTTGCAAATATCATCTACCTCTATTTCTGCTATTTCGCCCGGTTCGAGTTTAAGGTAGATAATCCGATTTGATTCGTCTATACGTTCGATGATCCCACCGCCCGGAGCGTTCCACTCTTCACCCGAAACGATTGATACGCGATTGTAGCGTAATTCAGGAACTTCAAGGAAATCACGTAGACGAAGAGATTTTGCATCTATATGACCGTCTTTGCCGATTAGCCAACCGATTAAGCCTTCTGCGTAATCATTTGAGGATATATCACCGGAAAAAGTAGCTGATTTGGCAATCAGTTTATCAAGAATGTTGAGTATTTGCGTTGTTACCGTCGTTGCGGTTAACGTATCCGTAGAAATACCCTTCGTTACGTCTAGCCCGTTATCAACGATTAAACCGCCTAACAACTTGATAAGAAATTGCGTTTCGTCTGGGGCGGTTTTGGATAGATACAAGTCTTTTAAAGCGTCGATAGCCGCATCTAGTTCCTGCCTTATGCGCAAAGAAGAAAACGTATTATCGTCGGTCAGTGCCGTATTATTATCGGTCAGAGCAATAATACGAGACTTTATTTCAAATAGGGAACGAAGAGACGAAAATACATTGTTATCGGATGATGTACGCCCATCGTCCATCTTTAATACATCAAGATCAACGCCACCGCCATTTATAGGCGTTGGCGTTGTTGTACTAATACTTACCGAACCGGAATTGCGTAAATACTTATTCCGAAACGAATGAGGCACTTTCTTATTTTCTACTTCTATCATGTTTCTATTAATGATACGTTACAACTTTCATTTGCGTAATCAATACTCATTTGATCTACTATCATTTCTCTTTTGAGGGAATTTTCGTAAATCCTAGACAGTATCGAAAAGCCACGATTCAAATTATTGCTGTATCTAAATTTAGGAGCTTTATAATGTGTATAAAACTTGTCTATTAGTATTTGTTCCGGCAATACATTTTTATCGTGCAACGGACTATATACCGTTTTTAAATAATCAAATTTATCCCCTGATTTGGTAGCGCAATTTGAATAAGAAGAAATATTTTTTGCGTTTGAGTTGATTAGTAGTTCGATGTCGTCCATTTCTGTTACATTATTGTCGTTTATCACGTTGCTGTAAACTACGTCGGAGTCGTCAACTGCGTTATTAAATATATCGTATGTAACTTTATTGTTAGTATACTTAAACGTGAAATCGGATATATGAAATGCAGTACAAGGATGACAGCCCCCATCCGTTCGATACATAGGATATTTTCCTAAATGATTCGGAGTGCTTAATTCAAAGCGTATCTTTCCGCATAGTATTTTATCATCTGGAAGTTTAATCGCGACTCCGTCCGTTGAGTCGTACAGATTAAATCTATAACTAACAGTATTCGTTAATCTCTTTTCATCATCGAAAACTTTATCACCTTCTTTGTTTATATGAACCAAATAGAAACCATCTTTAAGCGTACATTCGTCGTGATACCATTTTTCGACAAAAATATCTTCGCCGTTTTCCCTATACGCATAAACCTTATTGCTATCGGCGAACCCGCCGGAAGCCTTTTCGCCGCTAGCTGAATCATATTCGCCCTTGCTTACAAATCTCCAATCTCCAAATGCATCCTTATATCTATACCATGTAGCCCCTCGATAAGTTAAGTTGTGCGTGATTTTATAATAGCCTCGATTTACTCGATCCGTATAATACTTTTGATTTCTCCATACTTCACCATCATAATAGTAATCATCTATATATAATTTGCAAGGAACCATCGTATTATCAAATCCGGCGCCATATTTTGTATTAGAGTATACTTCATCGGACGTTTTTATTATATCGTTCGGAAGAAAAGAGCCGGACATTCTATAAGCGATATTTATTATGAAATATCCTCCTTTGAATAAAGAATACTCTCCGTTTTTCAATGTTAAAAGAGTCTTTCGAGAAGCACTAATTATATTATACGCTTGCAGGAATGAAACGCAGGTTTTCCAACTTAAAGAAGACGGCTCCCCGTCCTCTGTTGTGTAGTCGCTGTACTTCTGCCATACCACACCGGAATATATATCATTAACGTTGTCGATAGTCACTTCAACACCTTCTGCCGGAATATCAAGAAATGAAAAGCTCGGTATCAAATACCCCCAATTACTATTAGATTTAAAAAACGAATTAAGAAGGGTGTAATTCTTTCCGTCTATATCCCTACCAGATATATAATATTTATTGGGATCGGAGTTTTGATTTACTATATCCTTATCGTCGTCGAGCAATTCCGGGCATAAGTTGGTTATCTGATTCATATTAGCAACAACAGATACTTTATTATACACATCACCAAGCGATATACTTCCCGCGCTTTCAGATACGCCAATATTACGCACATTCAATAGTGCGGAAGGGATTGTTATACTTTCACATGTATCGCTTATTCTATCATAAACGAAAAAATGAAGCTCGTCGTTTTTGATAAAATCATAGTCGATCATATAATAAGCATCCTGATACTGAATGAACGTCATACCGATATATTTAGAGATTTCTTCTAAAACATCTCTACTATTCATCGGCTCGTTAGCTTCATCAAAGAAATTTCGTTCATGTATATAAATATCTTCTATCAAAGAAGTAGAAACATCTTTCGAGATTCTATTAGTTTTTTGAAAGTACAATTTGTTTAGAATCTTTCCGGGATCGGCAATATCAAGAATGTGCATTATTACATCTTTGAAACTTTTAAAATAGACCTCGGAAGAATTAATATAAGAGTACTTCTTATTTTCCAAAACGGAAATAGTATCGATTGCCTGTATCTCCACTATATTAAGCGGAGTTATATAATCGCTCGAATATAAATTTGGACTCATATATCCAAACCACTCTAAAACATCATCGGTTTTATTATACAAACGAACTTCTATATTTTGCCCTTCGGCTGTATATAGGTCTGATAAAATTCTATCTGTCAATATGCTTGTTACCGAATTAGACATTTTCAACGGCTTGTATAGAGTGTCCGATTCATACTCAACAGTAAACGGGCTATCTGTTAGGGTGAGTTCTTCGGAATACGTTGCAAATACCGTATGAATTTCGATTCTATATGTCTTGTCTTTCCTGCTCTTAAACTCTGAATAATATCTTAGTTTCATCTTACTTTGCTTTTCTGATTATAATGATTACTCAAAACTCCTTCTAAATCTCTTCCATGTATGCGAAACGTTACGTTTGCGGGCTGATTTCCATTTTCTGCAGACGGTGCAATCTTTTGCGATAAGGAGCCATATAAACCGCTATTAAGCATTTGAAACAAATTACTTTGCTGTGATCCGTTTAGAATCATCTCGCCTGAATTGAGTAAAGCCGGAACTTTATCGCCTGTGAATGATGTGCCAGGCACAATACCACCCGTTGCGAATTTAGGAATACTAGCCATTGCCGCAATTACAGAGGCGACAGCCGCGCCCGCCAATAGCCAACCTACAACGGGTGTTTCGGTTGCCGAAGTCACGCCGTTAATTACAGCTTCGGTTTGTTTAGCTGTTATCAAATCTCTAATTGCTGGAATAGCTTGCGCAATGCTCGAGACTACGCCCGCACCCCATTGGAGATACGCCGCGGTGCTTTCGTTTGTGATTCCAGATAAAGAGCTCATAATACTTCCAACTGCATAAAGCGATTTAGTGTATTCCTCGTTTATATCTATATCCTTTTTCTTAATTGGAGACTCAAATTTCGGTAACTTCATACCTTTTATTTTTCTAAAATCGGTTTCATTACCTTTTTTATCCTTGCTGCTATTATTTTTAAAAGCACTATATGCTCCATTAGGCGTAATCGCACTATTTCGGGATTCTTGCAATTCTTGAAGCTCCTTTAATTCTTTGATTGTATCTTTAAATTTATCTATCTGTGACTGAATAAAGCTACTGGTAGCATCATCGTTGCTTTCCGATAATCTTCTTTCTCTTTCTGCTATCATTTCATTGTACGATGAAATGATAGGTTCATATTCTTCCGCTACATTAATCATCGGAGAATTAGCTTTAGGCAGAGACAAAGCGCCGTCTTTCATCTCACCGTGAGTGATTTTAAACGCTTCTTGATCGACTACAAATTTGAGATTAATCTTCTTTTGCTCTAGCTCGTTAATCGTCGCTTGGATCGTTGCGCGTGCTTGCATGTCGGTTTCGGTAATGAGATTCTTGTTTAATGCGGACAATTGAATATTTATCGCTTCTATACTGTTTCCGCTAGTCTCAATCTGCAATTTTATTTTCTTGGCTTCGAGTTCGTTTATAGAGGCTTGAATCGTTGATTTGGCTTGCGTGTCCGTTTCTGCTACGAGTTTCTTGTTTAATTTGGATATTTCCGCATCATACCACGCGATAGAATCTTTTTTAGGGGAGTCTTTAGGAGTAGAACTTTTTAGGCTATTTTGCAATTCTAAAGTTCGTTTGTCGAAATCGTACATACGCTTCTTTAAATCGTATGTATATTCATAATTTTTTATCATTTCTACTCTATTAGCATCGTTATCCTGATTAAGGAAATTTTGCTTTTCGAGTTCTGAATTTTGTTGTATATATAAATTCTTTTGTTCTTTCAAATCTAAAAGCTTCTGCCGCATTTGCTTCTTCGTTTCTCCTGTAAACTCATTTGTATCACCACGTGTAGAGTTAATATTACCAAGAATCAAATTTATCTGTTTGTCATACTCGGATAACTTATTTTGATAAGCAATAAGAGCTTTCTTTTCGTTTCTAGTTGAGAAATCATTATTATTAATAGATATATATTTATGTATATCATCAATATTAAAATCTTTGCGTCCTGTTCTAATATTCAAAGATTGTATTAATTCTTTTTCAGCACCGGACAATGTATCATTTACATCGATCTTAAAATTGTCCTTTAATGATTGAAGGCTTTTGAAAGCGTTTTCACGTTCCTCTCGGCTTTTAGTAGTATCTCTAATTATTGATTCGAATTTAGTAAATTGGGTTTCGAAAATCTTATTATTAAATCCCATGGATAATTTAGCATCGGCTAAAGAATCTCGTAAGGCTGATAATTCTTTCAGATTGGAAATTGTATTTAATACACCATTATTGAAAGCTTCGAAGCTTCCAGACGATAATGATTGAAAGAATATATCAACGGTTCCTTTACAAGCATTTAAAGTGTTATCAAATTCGTCACTTGTTGTCTGTGTAGAGCGGATAATTTTCATAAAAGATTCACTAGCACTTACAGCCAAACCAATACCACCCGCAACTTTTACAAAGCTAGAACCTACGGATTTCGCTATATTACTAATATCCCCTTGAAAACGGTTTACACTCCCTTTTGACTTCTCCAAATTCGCGTCAAAGTCATTCGTTTTAAGCAATAATCGTGTTATTATATCAGACATCTTTATTCGTATTTAATTGTGATTCTACTTCTTTTGCCTTAGCTCGTAATCGTTGCATTTCTTCGTCCGTTACGCTCGTATCTTTCTTTTCTTCTTCATCCCACGGGAACCGGAGTATATCGGTTTGCTTTAGCGTCTTTGTGCTATTAGATTGCGCTATAATGAAACCTAGCAATCTAGTTTGTTCCCACGCTTCCCGATTGCGTCGATTCAATCCGTCTATAAACGATTCAACCTCGATAAAGTCCATTTTATCGAGGAAGTAATCGGGAGCGATCCCGCCCTCACCGACAACGCGCGAATAAAGTTCGCGTATACTTACGGCTTTCGTTTCCGCGTCGTCACCTTCTTTTTTTTTATGTCATTTCCCGCCGATTGCGAACGTAGTTTGATTTCATCCAAAATAAATTCTTTGAATTGCTCGAATAGCGTCAAGTCATTTTCGCATAATTCTATAAACTCGTCAAATTCCATATTAAACGAATCCTTATTACTAGCGATCAGGAACGAATAAAACAAAATGTATTCATCTAGTAATTTCCCGAACTGAAACGGATAGCCGGATATAGATTCGAACACAAAGAACGCACGAAGCGTATATTTCAAAGAGAAATCTTTTCCGTTAAGTGATATTGTTTTCATTGAATAAGTCGTTTAGAGGGCGGCAAAACACCGCCCGTAAGTTATTTACTAGCTGCTTCCTTTGCAAGCGGTCCGGTTCCTTCGAAACTGATTGATAGTGTTGCTTTGTCTCCATCCGGCGCATTTGCTTCTAGCGAAGTGATAACCGCACTACCTGTATATGCACCTTCCGCTAGCGTCCATCCGGCGGCGGGCATTTCGTTTACGTCAGGATTGCCAACAACGCCAAATTTCAGAACAACAGGTTTATGCGCCAAGAACAAAGCGAATAGTTTATCGTAGCTATTCGCATCTGCATCCGCGCTAAATACGTTTTCACTGGAAGCGTTCCAAGAAAGTTTTTTAATGTCCTTTTCCGTCCAGATGCCCGAATCTTTACTTTGTGTGTCGATTGTTTCAGCCGAAAGCCCCAATTTGCAAGATGTGGCAAGTGCGATGGCTTTACCGTCGATGAATAACATTAGGTCTTTTCCTAACACAGATTTTGCTTTACTCATAATTTTATCGTGTTTTAGTTAATTATTCAGTTTTAAATGAGAATACGAGGCTTTGAATAAAAGTATCTTCTATAAAATCCTCATTCGCGCTAATTAGTTTAGAATCGATCACATCGAAGTTATCATAACTTCCTCGTTTGTTTTCGAGTGATTTACGTACCTCTTCCGCGATTGTAACAGAGTTCAAATAGTTATCACTGGCGACAATGATCTCAACCGAAACTGTGTCACCCGTACCGTACCTATCTTTCGTATATTCCGGCGTTAAGGAGTTGCGTTTGTAGATCACAAACGGAAAAGATGTTTCCGTTTTGGTCGAAATCGCATATATTTTATCAGAAACCAATTTTGCCAACTCTGTAGAGTCGCTTAATTTCTTATATACGTGTGCGCCTATTGATAAACTCATTTCTTTTTATTTGCTACTTTCATTATAGAATCAATTATATTTTTCTCTAGTGAGCTCTCTGCTTCTTTCTGCTTCGATTTGACCGCATTAGAGAAGAAGTGGGAAGCATTTATAATACCCCTATTCGCTCCTTTTTTGGTAGCTCGTTCTTTTGTTCCTGATTCGAACCATTTCAGCATATAGGCGCGTGATCCCTTTTTGCGGCGGTCGATCAAGTCAACCCGTGCACCGGAAGCATTGCGATAAACTGCTACGTTTATTTCGTTCTTTAACGGTTTGAACGATACGCCATTCTTAGAACTGCTAAATTCTGCATCAGTAACAGCGGAAACTAGATTTTCCTGTGCCTGTTTACGAATGATAAGAATCGACTTTCTAAGAGCGGAGGAAATTGCCTTCTTTGCTTCTTTATCGTTCAACCGTTTAAGTAGTTCGTTTACTCGCGTTGCATCCACTTCGACGCGATACAAGTTGCGCCCGGTGTAATTGTCGTTACTCATTGATTACCTCCGCTTCTATAACCGTTGCTTGTTGCTTCCGGTCGTGATTGATAGATAGAATCTTGTATTTCTGCCCGTCGTATTCGATCCTCATTTTAGCGTTGATCTCTTTACAGATGCGAATCATTATCGTATTAACGGTCGTATTATATATCTCGCCGTTCGCTTCTTTACGTGCACCCGACTTAAAGCGAATGTATGCGCGTTTATCGAATACTTTCACCCAACTTTCAGACGTACCGCCCAGATTATCGCGCTTTGACTCGCTACGGTAAAAAGCGATCATTTCGTTTAATAATCCTGCTTGCATTACGTATATCGTTTTAAAGGTTGCAGTAATAGTTCTATGTGCCCCGGAATAACTTGCGGAGTGGCAAATGTTACCGATTCGCGGTTTGCGTAGTAATTCGCTATAAGGATGCGGATCGCGTGCCAGATACGCCGATCTATTTTTGCGTCCTTAACGTAGGTATCTAGCGGATTATTTAGATACGATTCGATAAGAAGTTGAACGGGTTCGATAAGCCCGGTTATATACGCGTCGTCCGTGTCGAAGTCAACGTTTAAATGCTGTTTGAGTTCTTCGAGTGTTACGTATTGTGCCATATTGTATAAATTAGAAAGGGCTAGAGCCGAAGCCCCAGCCCTTTAGTGAATGATAGGTTATAGAATTAGGCAGAAGCTTTTTTCTTTGCGATGGCAAAGGCTTCCGGGCGAGCTACAACAATATCATAATCAGTATTCAACACAAAGTTTACGACATTACTTTTCGCTCCGGTATACGGGTCTATAACTAAATCCATATCGCCGAACTGACCGATAGCAGCGTTGGAGAATACACCGAATCCGATAGAATCAGCGTCCATGTAGTTAGTAACAAGAACCGGATAACCGTTCACCATACCATTTTGGCAGATCATTTCAGCAGCCCCCTCCGCTTTGGGAGTGGATTTCAAAGTACCATACACCTTTGGAGTGCAAACATAGGCGGCTGTACCGTCCGTAACATCTACGCCCGCATCCATGACAGTAGATTCAAGTGCAACAATATTCGCGAACGTCAATGCGGAAGTATATTCTACATCCGGTTTTGCCTTTACAAACACGCCGTTACTTGCACCAGACAACGCAGCCCCCGAAAACATCCATTTGTTCAAAGTACGGGCAACACCAAGCGAAATTTGTTTTAAAACTACGTCCTGCAAAGAGTAGTTCGTTTGGTTGATCGCACGCTTAGACACCGGGATAGAAATAGATACACGTTTGGGTGAAGCCTTGATTTTGTCGATATTCAATTCGGTATCGGTAACCGCAACGTTTTCACCCTGAATTGTTGCTTCAACAGCCGCCAATGTTGGGAAAACAAGGTCACCTACAAGCCCGCTTTGCATCTTGATACCTAGTTTATCAATAATCAAGCCTTTTTCTAACGGTTCAATGATTTCACCGATTGTAACAGGAACCATGCTAGCCGCATCGGTTGTATCTGTAACAGTCACCGCACGTTCTACAACTTTAATACCGCCTTCCGATACTACTCCGTTGTATTCTTCCAAAGAGCGATGATTAACGACGTCAAAAACAGCCTGTGAAAACAACACGCGACGGTCTGACACCAGTCCCGCGTTAATATCTTCAAGTGCACGGCGTTCGACTTTCATTTCCAAAAGTTCTTTCTTTGTTTTTAACTGCTCAAACTGCTCTTTCTCGCTTGCGTCGAGTGCTCTTTTTTCCGCTTCTGCTTTATCCAACATAGCGCGCATCTGCTCTTTGTATTGAGCAATAGTTTCAAATTCTTTTCTCATGTTTTAAATTGATTTGCGTAAATTATTAATTTCATTTAGATAGTCTTTATTCTCGCCGGACAACTCCGCTATCGTATCGTCCATACTCCGCACCGTTACGTCTGTACCATAAAAAGCAGGATCAACAACGGGAGATATATCGGAAATCCGATCAATCATGTGTACAGTACGAAGCAACAACCCGTCTTTCATTGAATAGGAAACTTTTGTTTTATCCTTTTCATTTAAAGCATACGCAAAAGACGACCCGAAAATATAACCTCATGTAATCATTTCTACGGCGAAATCTCCATCGGGAGTACTAGGAGCCTCAAACCTGTATTTTAATCCGTAGTCGTCAAGTTCAAGCGACAAAGTTCCCGCACCACGATTAGAACGAGCTAACAATCTCTGTTTATTATGATCTAACAGAGCTTTAACATCACAACTACGCAATAACTCTTCCGTTATAGCTCCCTTTTCGATCACCTCAACAAAAGCGCGTTGTTTTTCCCTGTCGTACAATACACGGCTTTCTTGTCCGAATACAACCGCATAACCTTCGATTATTCTTCCATCTCCAACTTTAGGAGCACCTAACTCTGTATAACTTCGTATTTCCATATTTTGCAAATATCATTTTACTATATGTTTGTTTCTTCGTTTTTGGGTAGCTCTACTTTTTGACTAGCCGCCTCGATTGGTTGAACATTGCAGGAGATAAACACTTTGTCGCCTCCTTCAACGGGCGGTTTTCCTAAAGCCCTACGAGTATCATTCGGGGAATGAGCTCCCATTTCTTCCAAAGCTTTATAATAGCTTGCTTGTGTCGTTAAATCGGTTTGATATAAGCATGACAAATCAAATGAAATACTATATAAGTGAGCGACTGAATTAGGAATCAGCTTGTAATTAAATTCAGCCTCGATTTGTTTCAATATTGGTTGCAGTGTATCAGTTAAAAAAGAAACATTGCTCATTTCAGAAGCTTTGTAATTAGTAGATTGTCCGGCAAATACTTTATCTGGGTGAACTCCGTAAAATCTACATATATCAAGAATACTGAATTTCTTTGTTTCCAATAACTGCGCATCAACCGGATTTATAGAAAGTTGATGAAATCCAACATCGCCGGGAACTGAAATAATGTCTCTTCCTGTGTTTAGTTGTTCCTCTATGCGATCTCCAACCGTAGAAAGTTGAATATCCGTCATACCTGCACCGGGCAACCCTTTATTTATCTCTTTTGCACCGGAAACAAGCCCCTTTATTTTACTTCCATTCTGAAAGGTTCGTAAATTCTGATTATCTGCACTCGCGGCTATGGAAAAGATACGGCTAGCGTACATTATTGTGCTTACTCCTGTATATCCCCCGTCCAAACTATTATTTTTAAGATGGATTATTTCGTAGGATTCAAAACGCCCATATATCCGGTTATATGGATCAGAAATAATATAAACATCATTCAATTTGTCATAGGTTACTGTATTATTTGCGCATAATACAAGCTCGCTGACGCTACCGAACTTTCGACGGATAACGATGTAGGCGTTTCCTTGATTTACGATTTGAACAACCATATTCCTAACCATTTCAAAACTATTCATTCGCCGGTTAGGCATACGGGTTAATATCGTATATAAATCGTTTTCCTCGTCTGGTGAGAAATATCCATCTTTTTTCCGTTTAATTATAAGCGGTAAAGACGCGATAGTCCCCGAAAGAATAGAAGTACATCTATATGCGGCTGAAAGTTTCATTGCTTGATTACTGTTATGCACATCTATTGGCTGACCGGGTAACGATGGTAATCGGGAGTTTATCGCCGCATCTTTATCCGTTGTGCTCATCTCTGCATTTAAGGCGCGTTTTTGCGTCTTTGAACGTCCCAATTCAAAATTAAAAGATAGTTTCATTATACCTCCATGTTATTAAATAAGTAGAATGTCATTAGGTTTGTTATAGTCGAATCAATCTTCGCGTTATGCGTTTTCTTGACTGGCTTCTTATTCATGTTCCGATCTTCGTCTAATACCGCATTACTAAAACAGTACGGCGTAATCGGATTAGGGCTAAAGGTGAGCTTACTCCGATACAAAGCAAGTTCAAAGGATTCGATAGGGCTTGTAAACGTTCCGTATGTCTGTTTAACAGGCTTAATATATTCACTCGCACCGCCTACGGAATAAGTAAGAAGATTCACAAATTCAGCCGATTTATAAGGATCATAGCCAACTCCCATAATTTGTAGATACTTTGCACGTGCAAGTATATCGTTTACTATTTGCTGATAGTCGATAATATCACCGTCACAAAGAATTAAATAGCCCGCTTTCGCCCAACCTTCGTAAAGTTCCCGATTCGGATGATCTTTCAAAGCTCCTTCTGGAAAATAGTAATCCGTATGTGAATGAAAAGAACCGCTTTCTTTCGAATAGATATTATAAGTAACCGTAGAAAAGTCGTCTCGAACGGATAAATCGACCGCCGCCATTGTTAACGGATAAGTACCGATATTCTCTATTCTAATATCTTTGAATCGTTCTTCGATCTGCTTCGCCTCAATCCATTTCGTTGTCGAATCAACCGCAAACACATTAAGTAACTTTGTCCGAAACTCTAGCGCGTCTGGTGCGCTATATAAAGCCTTCTGGTATGCGTCGATATAGAAATCTTCATAAACAGTTATACCCATGTGTGGTTGCACTTTACGCCACGTTGCCGGATCGCCTTCCTCGTCGTCTACGTCTGGCTCAAAGATGTGTGCAAATATGGAATCATTTTCAATCTCACCGCGTAGGATTGCTTTGTACATTTTCAACATCTCCACAAACGGAGCCGTTTCTTTATCGGATGCGGTAGTTATAACTACGGTTAAAGGGTTGAGCCGTGCGCCCATTGAGGAAGTTAATACATTCTTCAATGCGGCGCTATCGGCTTGTGAATACTCGTCTACTATTACCATGCTTGCGTTAAGTCCGTCTAATTTATCCGGGTTAGAGGCAAGGCAACGGGCAAAAGAGGTTTTTCCCTTTATGCGGTTATATATGATTTCTCGATTAATTTTGAAGTGTCTAAACTTCGGATCGAGAGACTTTAAAATATTACGTATTTCATCAAAACAGACTTTCGCTTGATTGTATGAGTTTGCAGCAACGTATGTTTGTGCGTTCGCATCACCGAACAACAAATCGTTAATCGAAAGACTCGCTACACTTGTTGTCTTACTGAATTTACGCGGGACGAATAAAAGAGCTTCACGAATCAAACGTTTGTTTGTGCCGGGCTTGTAAAACGCTAGAATGTTAGAGAACTGAAACACTTGTATCGGAGTCAGTTTGTATCTAGTTTTTCCCTTCGTGCCGGAAAACTTCAAACGCTCATAGAACGTGACGAACTTCTTTACTTCCTTGATCCGAAACTCGTATTTATCGAGGAAAACAAAGAAGCGGCGAACGGCTAGCAACTCGTAAAGGTTGTGCGCGTCCGGATTGTTAATACAACCTTTGATATACACATTTAGTCTTTCGTCTGCCTTGTCTAGCTTATACGAATCAACGTCGATGTTATGCAGATCGGAGACAACCGACTGCTTTAACGTTATCAGTTTATCTCTATTCTCCTTGTTCATCGCGATCTATTTTGTTTACTTCGTTAATCAAGTCGTTTACTTCGTCGTCGTCAGATGCAGAAAGCGTTTGAAAGGTCAAACCAAGTTCGCGTAATTGTTTGCGCGTTGCTTCGAGTGCATCGAATAAAACTTTGAAAGCAGGATGAGCCGTAAGTTTATCATTATTTTCGCGGGACACTTCTTTCACGTATGACTTCATACGCTTCTTTGAAATATCGTTTAGTGCAATTTGAAACGCCATATATGAACCTGCGCAAAGAGTTATACAGAGGTCTAAATCTTCCGTATATGTTCCCTGCGACTCCATCGCGGCGCGAATCTTTTCTTTTATGTCGTCCAAATCACACATTTTTATAGGCTTTTTGCATATAGGAAAAGATCGCAAGTATTTGGTAGCTCGGAAGATGCGCGCAAAAAGTTTACCCCCAACGCGCACCCCCTCGTTTCAAAAATTACTCGCGCGTGTAAATATGAGGTGAGTTGGGTTTAGCGTATCGCGTTAAAAAATAAAAAAACCGCCCCCTATTTTAGACATAAAGTTGTTTATTTTTAAGAAAAAAGTAACTTTGCATAAAATAAAAGAACAAGAATGGATGTATTATCAAATATAGGAAACTGGTGTTCGATAATTGGTCTAATGATATCTATCGGTACTATTATCTTCACCTCCATTATTAATAATAAAATAAAAAAATTAGAGACTAAAATATTATTCAATGCCCGGATAGATGAACATATAAACAAACTAAAACAAAATAACACATCTTATTTAAAAACAATTAGAGATATAAATGACCATATTCCAATAAAATCCAAACTAAAAGAAATTGAAACTACAGTTCTGATTATTATAAAAATAATACCAGACGATCTTAAATCAGATGGGGAGAAAATTATAAAACTAATCGGATATCAATACAAGACGATTGGATGGTTCACTAAAGAAAAATATCAGAGATATTTTTTTTGGAGAAAAAGGGTTACCGAGGATTCACTATGGCAAACTTATGATTTAGTTAATGCGTTTATAGATAAAGTTTCAAGTTTCAACAAAGATAAAATTGTAAACAGATGAGTAGTATTGCAGATGATAATATAGCCCAAGTTATCGGTAAGATGCTAAGGGAAACGATTGAAGGTAAATTGAAATGGCATGTTGATGACACTACAAATGTAGGTTCTAATATAGATGGATATGATACAGTTATTGGCAATATATACTTTACAGTTGTATATGGCAGAAATATTCGACTCTATAAGTATAAAACAAGATATTATACGGATATAGATGAATGGTATTGGAGCATAGGATATCAATTAGAATTTTACAATAACTCGAACAATAAAGTTATATGGGCATTTCCTGATAGCAACACAACTGTTGATCTATATAACGAAGTAAGCTTTAAGGCTTCTGGAATCGACGATTTTATGAAAGGCTATTTAAAATAATATAGACTGGTCTAAACAAATAAGAGGTTGTTTATAAATTATGTCTAAACAACCTCTTAAATTTCTACTTTAAAAACCTGTCTATAAACCGTTCCGTCGCCCTCCGATTATTCGCCTGAACCGCCTCTTTCGAATGACTGAAAGCACGTCGATGCGCATCAGAGTGGCACGAATGGCAGAGGCTTTGCAGATTGTTATAATCAAACATTAGTTGTCTCATTCCGAGTTCATGCGACACGGACTCAACCGGGACGGTGTGATGTACTTCAGTTGCAAGTGTACTACGATTGTTCGCTTCGCACACTTCACAAACCGGATTGCTTTGTAGCTTCTTAGCTCGAAGTAACTTCCATTTGTTGGAGTTAATCATCTTAATGTAATGCGGGTTTCTACTCATTGTTCGTCATAATTAAAAAGAATCTTATCACATTGATAACAATCGTGCAACTCCTTTCGTGTTGCCTCGATGTCGTCCGTTTCTATCTCAACTAAATGCGTCTCGGACACATCGCCCGATTTGCATTGAATACGCCTGATTATATACATAACGTTTCGATCCGATCCAGTCCGTTAATAAGCAATCTAATCCGGGCACAATTCCCGTCGCATCGAGTCGATTGTATTTCCTGTTTATGTATCCGGCTTGCACAACCTTTGCAGTTCTTAGACGGACACATTTGTTTATACACTTCGATAGCTTGCCGCCTCGTTTCGTCTCTCTGTATCCGAGCCGCTTCAATAGCGACTTTTCGGATTAAGCCACGCGAGCGGATGCGCTCGTTTGTGGCTTGTTCGATGTACTGTTTTACTTTACTCATTTTACCGTGTTATTTTTAGGTTTGTAATTCCATCCGTTTAACTCGTAGACTTTCCGTTTCGCCTCTTCTTGCGTTGCCGCATCATCTACCTTTGTGTCTCCGTCTGGATCGCGACGATAGATATTGAAGTGTCGAAAACGAGGGGAATAATAATACTTTGATTGATTTTGCGTTTGATTCATTCTTTATAGAATATACAAAGCCCGAAAAGCTCTATTTATTGTTATTTCTTTTATTTCTTAGATAAATTAATTACATTTGAATCGTCGTATAACCTATTTTTATTTTATACTTATGGAACAGTATTTATTTGGTTTTATTCTTTAAAAATACAATCGATGTATTACAGATCAGGTTATCGAAAATCATAAAAATTTCACAACGATTATGACTGACTCTGTTTACTTTTTACTGACCGAAGATGAAGCTTTTAGAAAATACAAAGAATTAACATCGAAATTGGAAAAAGGTCAGTTTATAGTAATTAAACGAGTCTAAGTATATACAATTCTTAAAATTTTAGCTATACACGAAATGCTCAATCGTCGTATAGTTAATCTAATATTGCCATAATTCTATCGTTTATTAGTTCTACACAAACATTCTAGGCTGCATCCGCGACAAAATGATTTTATTCGCATCTGCATAGAACTTCTTCTTTATCTCAAATCCGTATGCTTTTCGCCCGCATTGAGCGGCTGCAAGTAATGTTGTACCACTTCCGGCGCATGGGTCTATTACAACATCACCCGCATCGGTGAAAAGTTCGATCAACCGCTCAAGCAACGGAACTGATTTTTGTGTCGGATGAATCCGCGGTGTATCTATGTCTCTAGGATAATCGAAACAATTAAATACCATCCGACCGCCATTATTGAATTTTGGCAGTTTATCCCGATACAAGAGTACACCATATTCACAATTACCAACGACCTTCATATTAGCCTTTAAAACTTGTGCCGAAAAGTTCTTTTTAAATACCAGATTGATATATTTGTTCAGCCCGTATTCCTTCGCTTTCTGTATAAGTTCGAATTGTTGCTGAAATTCACAAAAGACAATCATACAGGGGGATTTTCCTTTTTCTTTTGGCTCTTTAACGAGCATCTTGCTACAAAAATGAAGAAATTCAGTAATTCGAAAATCCTTATCGGTATCGAAAAATTCTTTTCCAGCTAATTCGCTTTCTCCATTAGAATTGTCTCCGTCGATATACCAAGATGGATTAGAACCGTATGCGTTCTTCCCAATGTTGTAGGGAATATCCGCAATGATTAGTTGTGCTTTCGGAATACCGTATGTTTTATAGTTCTGGAAATGATCGTTAAATAGTTCTACGTCTTTCATTGAAGCAATAATATTAGTCGTTAATAAATTCGTCCTCGTTCTCTACTACTTCACTCTTGACAGGCTTCTTCACCGGAACGCGAATTGCCTTTTCTGTAAACTTGTTCGATAGATATTGTTTCGCCTGTTCCCAATCTGTAAAGTGTAAATTTGGATCAGTATAGAGCGAGATAATCGTAGAGTTTAATTTATCGAGTGCTCCGAAAGCACTTGAATTTATTGTGCCGTCTAGAGGTGAAAACTTGGCAACTAAGCCGTTATAATTCTCTGAAACAAATCGGTCGATATACTTCCGATTCCGTTCGTTTGCTTCGGCGTGTTCTACAGGAACGTCGTGCAAATAATTTGTGTTTGATAGTTTTTTAACCATATTAAAATCCTTCTAATCGTTTCTGTCCGTTCATTTCGTCTACCTTGTGTTGTGGTAGTTTTCGTTTTGGTTTTACATACTCGAAATGTCGTTCCGCCTGTGATAGATCGTAGAACATTTCTTTGATTTCGTCCGGTAGTACTTCTTCATCATCATCGCCTGGCATCGGATCGGCAACCCGGAGAAAGCAGCCTAAAATGTACTGCATAATCTCGTATGTGCTTTTGAAATGGTAGTCAGCGCGAATCTTATCGAGCCTTTGCCATTGTTCCAGATCGACGCGAACCGGAATCTTTTTAAAATACACAAGTTTCTTTTTTCTGCTTCGCATGGTTTCGTTGTATTAATTATCTTCTACTAGCTCCGTTCAAGTCCAAGACGTTAAACATTTCATTTATTCGATCCGCGATATACGCGCCGTAAATACGCTGTATTTCCTTAATCGTTAAGTTCGTTGTAACATGAGTTATTGCCTCATGTCTCAACTCGTACCGACATTGGAAAATATACTGCATCACGTTTAGTTCAGTACCGAAATACTTTGCCGGGATTGGCTCGCGTCCTAGTTCATCAAAACAGATCATTCGCGGCGTACCGTTGTTGTAAGTATACAATTCTAGTGCATCCTTTCCGCGCATCGAAAAGCCGTTTGCAATACAGGAAGCCGAATCAATCCTAAAACCACCGATCGGATAGCCGCCCTTTGCTTTGCCGCGTGTGAAACAACTATATCGGTTTAGAATCTGCATGATAGTACTTTTTCCTGTACCGATGTCACCTCGTAACAATAGCCCTTTATTTGAATCTAGCTTCTCGGATCGTCCTTCAGTATACAAAAACAGTTGGTTCATTATGTTTCTATTCGAATCGTCAATCTTAAAACCGGGGCAAACGTATTTGCAACACGCTTTAAACCACTCCGGGCGCTTCTCTACTTCTATCGGCTCGTCATAGTACGGTAGTCCGTATGATAGAATCGCCGCTATCGGTAGAGTCTGTTTGCTTCTTGTTTCCATATTCGTTTTTATTATTCTTTAGTTCAAAAAATCCCGCCCAATTATTCGCAATCGATTCATCTACGATTTGAGATGCGACCGCCGGATTACCTTTGCTCAATTTCACTAATTTGTTGTAACACGCTTTGAGTGACTTTTCCGATTTGTAATTTTCCCGCCTGTCTTTCTTGTATTCAAGCCAAAGAGTAAACGTCTCTAAAAACTCATTAGATATAAAATCAAAATCTCCATGAGAGACTTTAGAGAGTATATTTATGTTTGGTTTCTGTTTTAGTTTATTATAGTCTGTACTATCCCCTGTATCATTGACTCCCTTATCCCCTGTATCATTGGCTGTCTGATTGGCTCCCTTATTGGCTGTTTGATTGGCTGTTTGATTGGCTGTAAAATTTACAGTAGTAGTTACAGTGGTTTTAAATTCCTTCACGAAAGAATAAGAGCTTATAATACGTTTGTTTTTACCAGATTTATAATAAATCAATCCTGCATTTATTAAAGACTCACGGGCTTTTATTAGTGTTTTCTCATTCACGTTAAGCGCAAAACAAAGTTCAATGTTCGAGCAATCGAAAACGTCCCTCCAATCTTCGCCGTTACAAATAGCCACTAATTCATAAAAAAGGGCTTGTTCGGTGGCGGTAAATCTGAAACGTCGTCGCGCTTTTCGCATCTTTTCGGTTAGCGTATATCCGTCTATATTCATCACACTTATAAAGTCTATCGAGCGACATAATAACTACAAATCCTTATCCCGATCGCCCGCCCTACTTTCAGGACGGAACAATAGCAAATAAAATTATTCTCTCTTCCTCCGTTGCGACACGTTCGACAATCGTGTTTTACTTGCTTTTGTGCTGTTTTCTTCACCATTCTTATACCTCCTTTATTTTAATTCCATGAACGTAAAGCATGAGCTTACGTTTGATTATATACTCCTTTGTCCGAACCCCTTTCGTATCTTCGACAATATACTCACCATCCCGATAATAAACGAAATCCGCGATGTAGTAAACTCCTCGTTCGATCAGCTTCTTTTTACGTAGCATCTTCCGCACTCCCTGCACTTCATAGAAACGATATTGAGGCGAAATAAGCTCGTATTTTACTTGCTCTTGTAATCCGGTTATAATCCCCTTCTTTTCGAGTAGTTTCAACTCCTTAGCGCGTCGATATTCCTTTTTAGAGTCGTATCCGTCTATTTTTACATTGTTATACTTTGCCATATATTTAAAATTATTTGTCGTCTAACCAGATATTCACTACGCTGATTAGACGTAGAACATTAAACTTAAACTTAAATACGAGGGCTTTCACCTCACGCCGTCCTTTTCGGCGGCATTATTGGTTAATAATATTATTTGGTAAAGTATTTATTTTTTCGCTTCATACGGATAAACGTCTACAATCGCCGTTTCTTTAAGTAGAATCGAAGAATAATCCGCCATCGTTCCTTTCATGCCTTCGTCGAGTTTCTTCATTGCGTCGTGAATGTCTGCGGCTTGTATAAGTACATTCGTATACGTTCGCTTCTCCTTGCCGCTTTTATCATCAAGTGTAGTGAAAGCAAGTCGCCCGGCAAACCATTTATCGGCGGAATCCTCTTCGCTAGTAAATATCTCGCTATAATGTGCGCGGGAAATGTCGGACACTGTAAACTCACCGGAGATAAACGGCGTTACTTCTTCAATTATTCGTGCTTCTGCTTCGGTAAAACTTAGCGCATCGACCAAATACGGTTCAGTTACCTTCTTTTGCATCCCGTTTTCCATTACTTTCTCGTAACGGATTTTACATAAAAACCAAGTGTGCATAATTTCGTGTTTATTAAAGTGTTTATAAAAATGTGATTAATCGTGTTGTGTTAGTGTTGTGACGGTACTTTCTTTGTCAGCTTGCGCAATTCCTTCCGTAACTTATAAATCTGATTCTTTACCGGAACACTGTTTTTTGCTTCCAGCTTTAACGCCTCGATCTGCATCTTTAATTCTAATACCGCTTTTGCCTTATCGACACAATCAAGCAAGTCCAGACCGGAACGGATAGATTCGTCTATCATCTCGCTAGCCAACCGGATTCGATCATAGAGTTTCTTTATATTCTCCACGTGATCGGCTCGATTCATTTCAAGTATTCGACCGTCGTTTACATAGCCGTCATAAATGACATAATACAACTTGTCTACGTCCGAACGCCCTAGAAAATGTCCGAGGAATTGCCAATAATATTCGTCTTTTTCGTCGATGGTATTTCCGAACTGCAGCGATTCAATCTTTCCTTGCGACATCGGGCACTTGATCTCACCCAGAGCGATAACTTTCCCGTCAAATCCGTACACATAGAAATCCGGTGAATCTCCGAATCCTTCAAACGGTTCATTGAAAACAATGTCCTTAAAATCGGTTGTACACGACTTGATCTCGTTCATTAACTGGCTCCGTACCCATTCGACCGCTAGCGGTTCGTTTTCATGTCCCCAATCAAACGCCTTGTTACTTCCGTTTTCTCGCATCGTCCCGGTTCTACGCTCGTACCGTACTAAATACATCGCGTCTAACGCGGCTTTGCCAAAGGGACAACCTTTGCCCGCTTTCATCAGATCGGGAAGCGTAGAGGCGGTTATTTTGCCCCGTCTCTTTTCCTTCCATTCGATTTCTTTTTGTTCACTTGATTTCATGTGCTACTAATTCTTTGATTTGTTCTTTAGTTAGTTTATATTTCGTCTGTACCTGTGCAACCGTAAAACCACCTGCCAAACCGTCGAGGATATTTTTCCAGATTGCCGATCCTGTCTCAACCGTAGGCAATGAGTTTTCTACTTTCGGAAGAAAAGGACGAATACGAAGCGAATCAACCTTTTCGCCGAAAGCGTCAACTAATACCGCTCCGATTTGGATTTGCTTGTTTATCCATGACTCAAAATTCGGATTTTTGAAAATTTTCGTCAATGTTTTGCAGTTCGTCCGGTTGAGGATCATCGGTTTTACATTTTCGAAGAAATAAGCGACGAAACATTCTTCTTTCTTTCCAGACGCGCCGACTACCTGCTCTTTTTTTGTTTCGCGGATGGTGAGAATTATATCTTTTCCATCCGGTAGGCTGTAAGCACCTAGATAGTCATAATTAAATTGAGTTTTCCAGTGTGTCATTATCTTGTTGTTTGGTTATTTAAACATCGCTTTCAATATGGAAACGAGAAGGATTACAGTTAGCAAAACAGTTACAGGAATCCATAAAGGAGACGTTACCCACCACCAAGACCAATTAATGTAATTTGTGAGTTTCAATACAATGAAAACAATAGTAAGAAGCCCACAAAAACCAATTTCACTACCTTTTGAATTATTATTTGTACTCATATTCTTTGTGCGGTTACCTAATACACCGGAAGGTTTTATTATTTTATTTAAAAGTTATCGTTTCCACCCTGATAAAGCGACTCATAACAGCGAGCGCAAACCGTTATTATCTTTGTCCCATGTCTGCCACGTTCGTACGTTTCGACCTCTAATTCTATTTCTTCGCCCGGTTCGATCTCTTCGCCGCAATCTTCGCAAACTAGAGTATCAGAAGGACACGCGCCAAGAACCGTACAAATTCGGCAATTACCGATACATTGAGGATTCGCCGCCATGTCGTTTCGTGTTTAGATAGTTACAGACTAGCACATAGATAACCGTGATAAATACGATCAATAGTGCGATAATTAATTTGCCCGGCTCCGGCTCGCCTTCTGCGAGGCTGCACGCTGAAAGCATTAAGATAATAGCGGCGGGACTTTGTTTTAGTGTTAGCATGATGTTTGTTTTATACTACCTTATTACTTTGTATGAATCTATCTATACTCGATAAATCGTACCAGATCATTTTTCCAAATTGAGAAAAAGAAATGAGAGCTTTTTCCCGTAACGTTCTCAAAAAATCATCCGAGCATCCTATATAGGATTTTGCTTCATCTTTACTAAGCCACTTCTTTACTATTGGCTCAACTTTTCCGGTTACTCTAGTTCGTCCCATTGTCGTACTATTCTTTGCGTTCAACATAAATGTTATCTCCGTCGATCCAAGTTTTGAAAATCTTTCCTTCATCGGTTTTTAAATCGGATGCGGTCGTTCTTACTGATTTTCTGCGGTTCCGGGGGAAGTAGGTTTGTCGCCCTACTTCCATCGCTTGCAGTGTCGGTTTAATTGGTGTTGTGTTCATTGCTAATATTTTATTTCGTGTTTAAAATTCAAAATCGGTAAATACGCTTTTATCAGGAGAGAGCAATCTTTCATGATTTACATCTTCGAATTTGCAGGTACTATACTTTTTATCCGAACGAACATAATCGCCTTTAATCCATACAGGAGCCGAATCGCTATCTTTCAGTCTGAAATATTCGCCTTTCTTTAGTTCCTTAATCTTCTTAATTGTCATAATCGTATCTATTATGTAGCCCCGAAGGGCTACGGGTTAATATTAAATCTTCTGATAACCGAATGAGTTCATAAACTTCTCCGCGCCTTTGAACGTTTTGAAAGTCTTGCTACTAGCGAGTGTACACGCTAAGAATCTTTGTCCGGCTGTTGTATTAATCAAGCTAACACAACATACCGTTTCGCTTCCTGCTTTTTTAAATTCTACGTCTCCGATCATTCCTATTTCCATTATTATCTATATTGTGCAGGGCTCTCGCCCCGCCAGTTCTTTTTTTT
>OGHZ01000480.1_pt1 | contig 28480 bp, 16 predicted proteins | sample 1571661 | NCBI WGS metagenome assembly OGHZ01 (sample SAMEA2582040, study PRJEB24529) | metagenome | biome: Human gut stool | place: China | collected 2011 | reverse complement strand
TAAAATAATGTACAAAACAAAAATAAAGTACATTTTCAAATTAGTGTACTTTATGCTTCTAATTCAGTTGTATCAAGGGTTTAACCCTTATCAAGTCAATGGTACATAAATTTTTAGTTTTGGCTTTATAGGTTTACTATTCAGAATAACGTATTATTCACTTATAGATTTTTTTCCAAGAAAAAACAACCTGGTGTTTTCCAGATTGTTCAAACAATGATTAAGCTACGATAGCTTTTGCAACCTCCTCGGTTGTCATACGTGAGAAATAATGTGTTGTGTCAATGGTTTTAAGTTTAGCCAAGACATCTTCGTACTCGTAAGGTACACCGACCAGCAAGTCTTCAATATCAGATACATCCCCGATACCAAAGAAATCTCCGTAAATCTTAACAGATTTGATAATTGAATTCTCAACATTGGCATAGGTTGAGATCTTACCAGCTGGGTAACGAACATTACGTTCTACTGTGTATTCTGGTGATTGACCGTATGTCCAGTCCCAAGTATTGAATTGCTTCTCATAAGACTCTTGGATTTTAGCTAATTCATCCTCAGAAAGGACGTATTCAGTCATATCAGGGTAAAATTCCTTCATTTTTTCCAAGATCTTATCTGAGAATTCATTTACAGTGATTTTTTCTGGCAATTCGTCTACGATGTTTGTCACACGAGCACGTACAGATTTAACACCTTTTGATTCAATTTTGTCTTTGCTGACTTTGAGGGCTTGGCCAAGAACTGACATATCAACGTCAAAGAGCAAGCAACCATGGTGCATCATACGACCTTTATAGTAAGCTTGAGCATTTCCACAGAACTTTTTACCATCGATTTCAAGGTCATTACGGCCAGTAAATTCAGCCTTAACTCCCAAATCAGCAAGTGTAGCGATTACAGGTTGAGAGAAAGTCTTAAAGTCAAAAGCACCTTCATCTGCCTTATTTGAAATAATAGTATAGTTGAGGTTATTCAAATCGTGATAAACAGCGCCACCACCAGACAAACGACGAACGACCTTAATACCATGAGCATCTGTATATTCTTTGTTAATCTCTTGAATGGTATTTTGGTGTTTACCAACAATGATAGCTGGACGGTTAATCCAAAGAATGAACAGTTCATCTTCATTCACCAATTCACGAAAGGCATAGGCTTCCAAAGCAATATTATAGGCAGGATCATTTGATGTGTTTACAATATATTTCATGAGGTCTCCTCTTGTAATGTGATACTTATATTATAAAGGAAAACGATGACAAAGTACACGAAGACGCCTTAGCTATAAGGATTTTCATGATATAATAGTAAAAAATATATGGGGAGTTTTGGAATGATACAAAATCCTAGTAAATTAAGTCTCTTTTTCTCGAGGCTAACCAGTAAAATAAATAAAAACACCAAAATAGCATTAGCTCTGCTTCTTTTTATAGTCTTTGGAATGGTTCTCTATAATGCCTACCAAAGAGCTTATAAGCCTTATCTCTACGATAAAAACAATTACTATTACAAGGCCTATAATTACAGCGTTAAGAAGATAATACCTCAAAGAAAAGTTGTCAAAGATATTGAGATTGAGGTCCTACACTTCGGAAAAGACTATTTCCCTGATAATCTGTCTACATATAAGGTCGACCATTATATCGATAAAGGCATTGATCCCCGCAGACTTCTATTGCATATCACTTTTACTGATAAGACCAAAATCACTTTACCATTTGGACAGGTGACTTCTACTGAAAACTTTTTCGACCGTTATGAACGCTATTTTGACCGTAAAGTTTTTGAGGTTGGTCCGGGTTTTGATGAAGAATGGTTTTCGAATGCAGAGAATTACAGACAAATGATTGAGCGTTTCCCTGGATTACATGATAAAACAATGGATGCCGACTTCGACTTATATCTAAGGGACTTCCTATTTATGATAGTTCCTGGTGATACCCTCTACCAAACTGGGGCTGTGAAAGATGGTGTCAGTGAATACCACTTTCAGTTGAAAAATCCTAAATCAGGAAAAATGCAAAGCTATATTATCTACGGGAATGAAGGAGACATCCCACTCTGGGAATGGCAGGCTCCCTTTGTTACCTTTGATAAGGATTTTGCTAACAAAGAAAGAATTCAGGAATTCTTCGATGACTACGAAATTAGAGAGTATGGAAATTATTGGAATGGCATCTACCATATACAATTCCCTCACTTAAATTCATTTAGAGGTGACAGGTACAACTTTTATAAAATGGCCTTTTACTCAGATGAATTTACAAATTTTCCACTAAGCCTCGATTTAACAGGGAAGAGCGAGAATTTTAAAATTACCATAACAGATTCATACCTGCAAGAAAAATCCAGAACTGCAAAAGATGAAATCCATTATCTAAAATACTCAACATCTAAAACTTATAATTCATCAAATAAAGAAGCATATATCAATGATATATTAAACCAATATCTAAAGTAACAGAATTTAATTTATGTAAACACAGCTAATTTATCTATTGCTGTGTTTTTTCATGCAAAAAAACAAGACCATTTCTGATCTTGTTTTCCTTCTATGCAACTAGAATATTATTTTGTGTGCCAGATGTCTTTGTCATACTGTTCGATTGTACGGTCAGATGAGAAGAATCCTGCTTCAGCAATGTTGTAAACAACTTTTTTGTTCCATGCATCTTGATCTTCGTAAGCTGCGTATACTTCTTCTTTCTTGTCGATGTATTCAGCCAAGTCGATCAATGTCATGAACCAGTCTTTAGAGATAAGTTCTTTGTGGAGACGTTCCAAGCGTTCTTTATCTCCAACTTTAACGAGGTCTTCGCTTACGATAAAGTCAACAGCTGCTTTGATGTTAGCATCTTTTTCGTAGTAATCACGTGATACATAACCTTCTTTTTCATAAAGGTCAATGATTGTATCAGAGTCTTTACCAAATGTGAAGATGTTTTCTGGTCCTACCAATTCAGCAATCTCAACGTTGGCACCGTCCATTGTACCAAGTGTAAGGGCACCGTTAAGCATGAATTTCATGTTACCTGTACCTGAAGCTTCTTTAGAAGCCAATGAGATTTGTTCTGAGATATCTGTTGCTGGGATAAGGTGTTCAGCAACTGTTACGTTGTAGTTTTCAACCAAGTGAACGTTGAGGTATTTGCTTACTTCTGGATCATTGTTGATGAGTTCAGAAAGTGACAAGATCAAGTGGATGATGTCTTGAGCAATAACGTAGGCAGGAGCTGCTTTACCACCAAAGATGATAGTGATTTTACGTTTTGGAAGGTTTCCTTTTTTGATTTCCAAGTATTTGTGGATGACATACAAAGCGTTCATTTGTTGACGTTTGTATTCGTGGAAACGTTTGATTTGTGTATCAACGATTGAGTTTTCATCAAGCTCAATACCTTTGTTGGCTTTAAGATAACGTTTAAGTGACAACTTGTTATCATATTTGATTTCAGCCAAACGTTTGTGAACTGCTGGATCATCAGCAAAGGCAGCTAATTTTTCCAATTGAGTTGCGTCAGTAAGGTAACCATCACCAATCAATTCTTTGATGTAGTCAGCAAGTTCTTGGTTTGAGAATTCCAACCAACGACGGAATGTAATACCGTTTGTTTTGTTGTTGAAGCGTTCTGGGTAAAGGTCGTAGAATGGTTTCAACTCAGAAGCTTTAAGGATTTCTGTGTGAAGTGCTGCTACACCGTTAACGCTTGTAGAGAAGTGGATGTCCATGTGAGCCATGTGAACACGGTTGTGTTCGTCAATGATTTGAACACGTGGATCTTCGTATTTTTCACGAATGATAGCATCCAATTTCTTGATGATAACAACAAGGTGTGGAACGACTTCTTCAAGGTAGTCAAGAGGCCATTTTTCAAGGGCTTCAGCCAAGATAGTGTGGTTTGTGTAACCAACCATTTTGCTTACGATAGCTACTGCTTCATCAAATTCAAATCCATGTTTTTCTGTCAAAAGACGGATCAATTCTGGAATTACCATTGATGGGTGAGTATCGTTGATTTGTACATAAGCGTAATCTGGAAGGTCGTGAAGGTTAGAACCACGTTCGATAGCTTCGTCAATCAAAAGTTGAGCAGCGTTTGATACCATGAAGTATTGTTGGTAAATACGCAAGAGCTCACCTTTACGAGTTGAGTCGTCTGGGTAAAGGAAAAGTGTCAAGTTCTTTTGGATTTCGTCTTGATCAAAAGTGATTCCTTTTTCAATCAAATCGTAATCCAAACCGTTGATATCGAAGAGGTTAAGGTAGTTCTTAGTTTCTTTCTTGTAACCCAAGATATCCAAGCGGTCCAAACGTGATTTCAATGTGAAGTTTTTGAATGGAACATCATAAGAGATATCAGTTGGTACCAACCATGATTGATCTTCAATCCAGTAGTTTGGTTCTGCATCTTGTTTGTTATCTTTGAAGACTTGTTTGAAAAGACCACAGTGGTAGTTAAGACCAACACCTTCACCGTTGATGCCAAGTGTTGCCATAGAGTCGATGAAACATGAAGCCAAACGACCCAAACCACCGTTACCAAGAGATGGTTCTGGTTCAACGTCTTCAACTTCGCTGATTGATTTACCAGCAGCAGCCAATTCAGCTTTAACATCTTTGTAGATGCCCAAGTTAATCAAGTTGTTAGACAAAAGTTTACCAATCAAGAACTCAGCTGAGATGTAGTAAACTTTACGTTTGCTATCGTTTTTAGGTTTTGGAGCAGCTGCTTCTTTTACGAATTCCAACAAAAGGTAGTAGATTTCTTCGTTTGAAAGGTCCTTAAGATTTTTGTTTTTTGCTTCAACATATTGTGTAAATGTAGCCATTTTATTTATTACCTCGATTATATCTTTCTGTAATGTCTGTCAAAAATTCTTTCTTGTCTACAGTGATTTCACCTGGAAGCATACGCCATTTCCAGTTTTGACCAACTGTGTTAGGGAAGTTTGTACGGCTATTTTCAGGTTTATCAAGGATATCCTGCATAGTCGCAATAGCTGTGTTGCTTACAGTAGCAAAGAGGGTGCGAAGAAGAGCACGTGTGATTGGTTCACCTTGACGACGGTTGATGTAAGCATCAGTGTAATCACGTTGCTCTTGCGTCAAGTTGTCGTACCAACCGTTGATTACTTCGTTATCATGTGTACCTGTGTAAGCAACTGAATGTTGTGTGTATACATGTGGAATATCAATGCTGTTTCCAGTAGTATCGTAGAAACCAAATTGAACAATCTTCATTCCAGGGTAACCACAGTCTGCAAGAAGTTTACGTGTCTTATCATCAATGTTACCAAGGTCTTCGGCAATGATTTTAAGATCACCCAATTCTTCTTTGACCACTTTGAAGAGGTCATAACCAGGTCCAGGAACCCATTCACCATTTTCAGCAGTTTCATCTCCACCAGGAATTTCCCAGAAGTCAGAGAAACCTTTGAAGTGGTCGATACGCAAGTAATCATAAAGTTTGAATGATTCTTGAATACGGAATACCCACCAAGCATAGTTTTCTGCTTTATGTTTATCCCAAGCGTAGATTGGGTTACCCCAAAGTTGACCAGTAGCTGAGAAGTTATCTGGTGGAACTCCGGCAATGTAACGTGGTTTACATTCGGCATCTAGTTTGAAGAGGTGTGGTTGAGTCCAAACTTCAACACTATCAGCTGAGATGTAAATTGGCATGTCACCAATGATTTGAATACCATTTTTGTTAGCATAGGCTTTAAGTTCTGCCCATTGGCTAAAGAAGAGGTATTGCACTACTTGGTGGTAAGTGATGACATCAGCAAGTTCTTTGCGAAGTTTTTCAAGAGTTGCCTCATCGCGTTTAACTGCTTTTTTGTCATCCCAATCTTGAAGCGCTTTGTTATCAAAGTGTTCTTTGATAGCCATGAAATCAGCATAATCTGCTAACCAGTTAGCATTTTCAGATTTGAAAGCTTCAAACTTCTTAGCTTCTTTTTTGTCAGCCAAGATTGCTTTTACAGCTTTTTCAAGGAGTGGGCGACGTGCTTCATAAACTTTAGCATAGTCGATAAACTCTGGATCTGATCCAAAGTCAGCGTCTTTAACATCAGCTTTAGTTAGAAACTTGTCACGAATAAGGAAATCCAAATCGATGAAGTGTGTGTTCCCCGCTACCGCAGAGAATGATTGATAAGGTGAGTCCCCATAACTTGTTGTAGTAAGTGGCAAGATCTGCCAGTAAGTTTGTTTTGTTTCTTTCAAGAAATCAACAAAGTCATAGGCTGCTTGACCGAAAGATCCGATCCCGTAGTCACCTGGAAGTGATGTGATGTGCATCAATACACCGCTTGCTCGTTTGTTCATAAAGTTTACCTCAAATTATTTTTTACACTTATGATTATAATGCAAACGTTTGCATAAGTCAAGAATTTTTAGCAAAAAAAATAAAATTTTTTTGTATCTTTTTTAAAAAACATTCGTAAAACAAGCGCTTACACTACGAGAGAGAATTTTTTAATAATTACTTCTAATGAATTTCGGAAAAATAGGATTCTTATCAAAAGAAAAAAGTAGTCGGTCGTTTTACTAACCAACTACTTGGACACTCCTTAACCTATTATGGATATGTTAAGACGCTTTCTCTCTCTATAAGTTCAAATGGAATAATGACTTTTTGTGACTTAATCTTGGCTGCTTTTAGAAGTCCTAGAAGGCTTTGAACACTTTCTCTAGCTAGTGCCTGAATATTAATGTCAAATGTAGTCAAGAAAGGATGCATGATTTCTGCAAAAGTCGAATTATTGAAAGAAATAATAGCATAATCTTCAGGAACTCTAAATCCTTGATTGTTTAGCCATTGGATAAGACGAAGGGCGATAAGGTCATCCTTAACAATCAAAGCTGTCGGAGAAAATCTTTCCAATTCTTTCTTTAAAACCTCGATTGTTCGTGCTGAAAAGACAAGTTCAGGTAGGACATCCAAATTTTGTTCATCTGCTGCTTCCATATACCCTTGATAACGTTCCTGCCCTACTTGTCCAAAAAGGTCATCTGTGACAAAACCAATCTTTCGGTGCCCTTTTGCCTGTAGGTAATTTACAGCATCACGTCCTAATTCCTTATTATCATTATCAATATAGGTTACTTTATTTTCATTATCCACTGCTGCTCCAACCACTACAAAAGGTACTTTTGCTTTTAATAGGTAATCTTTAACAGGATCTTTCTTTTCTGAATAGAGGATTATAAAGCCATCTGCCCGTTTTTGACGATGCATGAGCTCAACTTGTTTAACTAATTCCTCTAGTGTAGCACCAGTAGCAATACTAACGACCTGAGAATGACAACTAGCTTCTTCATTGATTGCTGTTAGAATTTCCATATAGAAGGGCTGGCTGATATTTTCTCGGTCAGTTAAAGGAGGAAGAACAACACCTAAGCTATGAGTTAAGCCCGTTGCCAACATTTGTGCTGCTGAGTTGGGTACATAACCTAATTCTTCCATAGCTGCTCTTACTTTTAGTTTGGTTTCTTCTGATATCGCAGGGTTATCCTTTAATGTCCTACTTACCGTTGATGGGCTTACACCAGCCTTCTTAGCAACATCCTTAATTGTAGCCATTATTTTCCTCTCATTCTCATAAATATTTATAGTCGTAAAATACAAGAACAATTATAACCGAAACAATTTAGTTTTGCAATCGTTTGCACAAAGTTAAAAATTTTTTTATAAAATACTTGACAGATTGTGGAAACGGTTGCATAATGTTTATCGTAAACTAAATTTCTGGAGGAAATAGAAATGAAAAAATGGCAAAAGGTATTACTTGGTAGTGCTGGATTACTTGTGGCTGGATCGCTCTTGGTAGCTTGTGGGTCAAACTCAAGCAAGAGCTCAAGCTCAGATAGCAAGACTTTGAAACTTTGGGTACCAACTGGTGCTAAGAAATCTTACTCAGATACAGTAGCACAGTTTGAAAAGAAATCTGGTTACAAAGTTGATATGGTTGAAATGGAAGATCCAAATGCTCAAGAAAACTTGACTAAGGATGCTTCTACTGCTGCAGATGTCTTCTCACTTCCACATGACCAACTCGGTAAATTGGTAGACGCTGGAGCTATCCAAGAAATCCCAGAGCAATACTCAAAAGAAATTGCTGAGCAAGATACTGAACAAGCTGCTGTAGGTGCTCAATACAAAGGTAAAACTTACGCCTTCCCATATGGTATCGAAACACAAGTTACATACTACAACAAATCTAAACTTAATGAAGAAGATGTGAAATCATACGAAACAATCACTTCTAAAGCTAAATTTGGTAGCAACTTGAAAGAAGTTAACGCTTATGTAACTGCTCCTCTCTTCCTTTCAGTTGGTGACACACTCTTTGGTCCTAACGGTGAAGATGTGAAAGGTACTAACTGGGGTAACGAAGCTGGTGTGAATGTTCTTAAGTTTATCGCAGCTCAAAAAGACAATAAAGGCTTTGTTAATGTCGATTCAGCTAACATGATGGCTAAATTCGAAGATGGTTCTGTTGATGCTTTCCAATCAGGACCATGGGACTACGCTGCAGCTGCTAAAGCTGTTGGTAAAGACAATCTTGGTGTTGCTGTTTACCCAACAGTTAATATCGGTGGTCAAGACGTTCAACAAAAAGCCTTCATGGGTGTTAAACTTTACGCAGTTAACCAAACACCATCTAAAGGTAACGCAGAACGTATCGCTGCTTCTTACCAATTGGCACAAGCTTTGACAAGCAAAGACAGTCAAAATAACCAATTCACTAATGAAGACCGTCACATCATCCCAGCTAACAAAGAAGTTCAAGCTTCTGAAGCTGTTCAAAAGGATGCACTTGCACAAGCTGTAATTACTATGGGTTCATCTGATCAGTACACAACTGTTATGCCTAAACTTAGTCAAATGTCAGTCTTCTGGACTGAAAGTGCTGCTCTTATGAGTGATGCATATAACGGTAAAATCAAGGAAGACCAATTCCTTACTAAATTACAACAATTTGATAAAGATTTGGCAGCAGCTAAATAAGAATCCTAACTATGAGAAGGTAAAGAGGCAGGTCAGGTTCCTAGCCTCTTTATCTATCACTAATTAAACATTTATCTGAGGAGATATCTATGTCACAAACAATCTACGACACAACTCCTATGCGCCAGGTCTTCAAAGAAGGTACATGGGATGTCAAATTATCCTTTCTGGTAATGGGATTTGCAAACTTGGTCAACAAACAGTTCACCAAGGGCTTGCTCTTCCTCCTTTCTGAGATTGCCTTCTTAGTAGCCTTCGTTATCCAAATCATCCCTGCACTTAAAGGGATGATTACCTTAGGGACTCAAGAACAGGGTGAAGCCATTAAAGAAGTTAATGGGGTTAAGCTTACTGTTCAGGTCGCTGGAGATAACTCTATGCTCTTGTTGATTTTTGGACTTGCATCATTAATCTTCTGTGCAGTTTTCGCTTATATTTACTGGTGTAATCTTAAGAGTGCTCGTCATCTCATGGCTCTCAAACAGTCTGGACGTAAAGTTCCTAACTTTGTCGAAGACTTCAAGACCTTGGCTGATGGTCGTTTTCACATGGGACTTATGACTGTCCCATTGATTGGAGTTTTGCTCTTCACAATCTTGCCTTTGATCTACATGATCTGTTTGGCCTTTACTAACTTTGACCACAATCACCCAGCACCTAAATCACTCTTTGACTGGGTTGGTTTCTCAAGTTTTGGTGAGGTTTTGCAAGGTCGTATGGCTGGTACTTTCTTCCCACTTTTGACATGGACCTTGATTTGGGCAGTTGCTGCAACAGCAACAACTTTCTTCTTCGGTATTGTCCTTGCTCTCTTGCTCAACACTAAGGGGCTTAAATTCAAGAAAGTATGGCGTACACTCTTTGTTATCACTATCGCCGTTCCTCAGTTCGTATCCCTTCTTTTGATGCGTAACTTCCTTAATGACCATGGTCCTTTGAATGGTTTGCTTCAAACCTTGCATCTCACTAATGGACCAATTCCATTCTTGACTGACCCTCTCTGGGCTAAGTTCTCTATTATCTTTGTTAATATGTGGATTGGTATTCCATTCACAATGTTGGTTGCAACTGGTATCATCATGAACTTGCCAACTGAGCAGATTGAAGCTGCTGAAATTGATGGAGCAAGCAAATTCCAAATCTTCAAGAGCATCACTTTCCCACAAATTCTCTTAATCATGGCACCATCATTGATTCAACAATTCATCGGTAATATCAATAACTTCAACGTTATCTACTTCCTTACTGGTGGTGGACCTACTAACTCTGAATACTATCAAGCGGGTTCAACTGACCTCTTGGTAACTTGGCTCTACAAACTGACTGTTAGCGCTAAAGACTACAACTTGGCATCTGTTATCGGTATCTTGATTTTCGCCATCTCTGCAACATTCAGTCTCTTGGCCTACACAAGATCATCTTCATTCAAGGAAGGGGCTGCTAAATAATGAAACGTAAGAAAAATCTTTACCTAACTGGTACTTATATTCTATTGACAGTTCTAGCTGTCATCTGGTTGATCCCTATTATTTGGATCTTCCTTACAAGTTTCCGTGGTGAAGGAGCTAATGCGGTGCCTTACTTCTTCCCTAAGACTTACACTTTTAATAACTACATTAAACTGTTTACCAGCGATGCTTATCCATTTGGAAAATGGTTCATCAATACCTTCATCGTTGCCACATGTACATGTATCCTCTCAACTTTGATTACCGTAGGTATGGCCTACTCACTTAGCCGTATTAAATTCAAACACAGAAATGGCTTCTTGAAATTGGCACTTGTACTTAACATGTTCCCTGGATTCATGTCAATGATTGCGGTCTACTACATTTTGAAGGCCCTCAATTTGACACAAACCTTGACATCTTTGGTCTTGGTATATTCTGCTGGGGCAGCTCTTGGTTTCTACATTGCGAAAGGTTTCTTTGATACCATTCCTTACTCTTTGGATGAATCAGCAATGATTGATGGGGCAACTCGTCTTCAAATCTTCACTAAGATTACCTTGCCACTTTCTAAACCAATCATCGTCTACACTGCCCTCATGGCCTTCATGGGACCTTGGGTAGACTTCATCTTTGCATCTGTTATCCTCGGTGACGTTAAAGATAAATATACGGTTGCCCTTGGACTCTATCAAATGCTTAACCAAGACGCTATCAATGAATGGTTCCTTCCATTTACCGCAGGTGCTATTATCATCGCCATCCCAATCACCCTTCTCTTTATCTTCATGCAGAAATACTATGTTGAAGGTGTAACCGGCGGATCAGTTAAATAATAAAGGATAAATGATATGACAACTCTTAAACTGGATAAAATTTACAAAAAATACCCAAATGCAACTCACTACTCTGTCGAAGATTTCAGTATCGACATCAAAGACAAGGAATTCATCGTTTTCGTAGGTCCTTCAGGATGTGGTAAATCAACAACTCTTCGTATGGTTGCTGGTCTCGAAGAAATCACAGAAGGTAAACTCTATATCGATGGTGAGGTGGTTAATGACAAATCACCAAAAGATCGTGACATTGCCATGGTATTCCAAAACTACGCACTTTACCCTCACATGACTGTTTATGAAAATATGGCCTTTGGTCTTAAACTTCGTAAATATAAAAAAGACGATATCGACAAACGTGTGCGTGAAGCTGCTGCTAGCCTTGGTTTGACTGAGTTCTTAGATCGTAAGCCTGCAGACCTTTCTGGTGGTCAACGTCAACGTGTAGCTATGGGACGTGCCATCGTTCGTGATGCTAAAGTCTTCCTCATGGATGAGCCTCTCTCAAACTTGGATGCTAAGCTTCGTGTGACCATGCGTGCTGAAATTGCTAAAATTACTCGTAATATTGGTGCAACTACTATCTACGTTACCCACGACCAAACAGAAGCTATGACTCTTGCTGACCGTATCGTTATCATGAGTTCTACTAAAAATCCTGATGGTTCTGGTACTATCGGTCGTATCGAACAAATTGGTACCCCTCAAGAACTTTATAATGAGCCAGCCAATAAATTTGTTGCTGGATTCATCGGAAGTCCTGCTATGAACTTCTTCAATGTTAAGGTTGATGGTAACCGTATCACTAACTCTGAAGGTTTGGATATTGCAATCTCTGAGGGTCAAGCTAAAATCTTGAAAGAGACAGGGTATCAAGGCAATGAAGTAATCTTTGGTATCCGTCCTGAAGATGTTTCAAGCCGTCCAATTGTTCAAGAAGTTTATCCAGATGCCAATGTAGATGCTGAAGTCGTTGTTTCAGAGCTTCTTGGTGCAGAAACAATGCTTTACCTAAAACTTGGGGAAACTGAGTTTGCTGCCCGTGTTGATGCGCGTGACTTCCATAATCCAGGTGAAAAAGTTAACCTTACTTTCAACGTTGCTAAAGGTCACTTCTTCGACGCTGAAACAGAAAAACGTATCAGTTTGTAAGATAAAAAAATCAGCCCTCTTGAGCTGATTTTTTGTTTGGCATGATTAAACCACATTCTAACTGATACTTCCTATCACTCACTAAACATATCTCTTTCAATCTATGATATAATATCCTTTGGCACCTCGACACCGCCTACGAAGGGAGGTGAGTTTGCCTATGATGGATTTACTATTCAAAACTATCATCGGACCTATTGTGGTCGGTGTTATCCTTCGTCTGATCGACAAGTGGTTAAACAAGGATAGATAGTGCTAAAAAAGACCCCGAGCTTATGTGGAAGTTAGCTTGGGGTCTTTTCTTGCCTATGATATAGACTTACTATTCAATACAAGTGTATTATGTCATAAAAGCTTAGAATTGTCAAGAAACTTGAAGATAACCTTTAGATAGAGATCTTAGTCTTTAGTCTTGTCTTCTTCGTCTTTTTTATCATCAGTCTTATTTACCGCTGCTTTAAATTCTGCTAACATTTTACCGATAGATTGTCCAAGTTCTGGCAAGCGTTTAGGACCAAAGATGAGGAGGGCTCCTAGGACGATAATGATAAGTCCTGGAGCTCCGATATCACGTAGAATTCCCATGAAATCTCCTTTCTATTTATCTTTATATTTTCTTTGTTTACGTTTATAAATGAGCTTACTAAGAGTTACGCTAACTTCATAGAGTAAGATTAAGGGAGCAGTCATAGCCAAGTCACTAATAAAGTCGGCTGGTGTCAAAACAACTGCCAAAACCAAGAGAATAAAGTAAGCATAGCGTCTATAGCGTGTCAGAAATACTGGTGTCAATATACCTATAGAGGTTAGGAAACTAACAACTACGGGAAGTTCAAAGAGGACTGCTAAAGGCACTGTCGTATGCAGTAAAAAAATAAGGTAGTTTTGTGCTGTAATTTGTGTATCAAAGAGCCCTTCACCTAGTTTTAAAAGCACTTCCAAGATAGCTGGACTAACAAAATAATAACCAAAGGCCAAACCCAATACAAAACAGACAAAAGTCGCTGGAATATAGGCAAAAATGGCACGCGCTTCATTGTCCCTCAAACCAGGTTTCACAAACTGCCAAATCTGGTAGGTGGTAAAAGGCAAGGTGACCGTAAAAGCCATGAGACTGGCTAAGTTAATGTAAATCCAGAGAATATCGTTAGGTCCTAGAACCAATAAGGGATTATCAAATCCTCTAGTCAGATAAGCATAGAGCTCCCCAGCAAACAACAGAGTGATACAGAAAACTAGGAAAAAGCAAATCACTACTGCAATAAAACGTCTTCGAAATTCCACCAGATGCTCAACAATGGTCATCTCGTCCTTACTTCTTGCCATGCTGTTTCACCGTTACAAAGGCAATGATAGCAATAAAGATAAGTTGTGGAATTAGGACTTCCCAGCTTGGATAGATACCAGCCCAATCAATGGTTGGGAAACCACTAATCAAATGATTGGACATCATATTAGTCAACTGAAGGGCATGAATGCTGACACCGAGCATCTTGAAGGCCAAGGCATAAATCAACCAGGTCAAAATAAAGAAGATACGATGCGGTTTAATATAGTGACTAGCTTTAGTCATAGCTACAGCAATAATAACAAGAACTGCAATGGCTAGAGCAATACCAATCAAGAAATTAGCTGTCGTGATACGTGGGATAATACCAACATAGAAAAGAATGGTCTCGGCACCTTCACGGAAGACAGCCAAGAAACTAAGGGCAAACATAGATACAAAACTTCCAGTAGCCGTCACTGTCTTCATCTGACGGTCCATAAAGTCATTCCACTGTTTGACTGAAGACTTGCTATGAAGCCAAATACCAATCAGAATCATCATCGCAACTGCAAAGATACCAACGCCACCTTCAATAATTTCACGGTTAGCCCCTGAGGTCACAGCTGGAAAGACAACTTGTAAGATAACTGCTATAAGTGCGCTGGCAAGAACACCAGCAATGGCTCCGCCATAAACCCATTTGAGTCCCTTACGCATCTTAGCTGCCTTAAGAGTTGTCACAAGAGCCATGACGATGAGGAGGGCTTCAACCCCTTCACGCAAGAGAATCAACATGGCATCAAAGGCATTATAAGAAGCACTGGTATCGATAGCTGATAGGTCTGTAATCAAGGCTTGCAGTTTGTCCTGATAAGCTTTTTCTTTCCCCTTAACCATGATAACCGGTGTTTCACTCTCCACGCGCGTATAGAGGCTTGGGTTAGTCGTGCTTACATCACCTTCAATGGTTGGCCAGATAGTGATGAACTTCTTCATAGTTGCCGCAGCCGTTTTTTCATCACCTGATTGGAATTGACCAAGAGCTTCTTCCAAAAGTTTAATACCATCTTTTAGGGTTAAACTTGAGCTTGTACTATCAAGAGGGACGCCCTTGATAAAGTCATCAATCCCACCCTTGAGATCATCATAAGATGACTGGATGCTGGTGAAATCAGTAGGCTCCGTCTCAATGCTGCTGCGCAAAAGTGAAATGGCCGTCTCAATCTTGCCGTAGTAGGCAGTACTATGGTCACGGACAACAGCTTCATTTCGCGTCCAAGCATTATTCAATTCGCTGTAAGTTTTGCGGGTCGCAGCTAGGTCTTTAGCCGTAATGGCATCCTGTAAGTTCTTGAAATAAGGATTGAGACGGGTCTCAAGTTTTTCCTTTTCCGCATCCAAATCAACAGGATTTTGCTCTTTCTCAAATTTAAGAAGGGCTGACGAGATAGAGGTTAGGTCCTCTTCTGTCACGTCACCTTTAATATCAAGAGCCTTGCTAACTTTTTTACCAGCCTTGGAATCGTGATTTTCTTTAGTTTCGAAATCATTCTTAATCTCACCGACTAATTCCTTAGCTTTTGCTTGATCCTTGTTTTGAACAGCTGTTGTTGCATCTGTGATTTTGATATAGAGATCGCTATAGGATTCAGCAGCAACTGGATAGGACCAGAATAGAGCTAAAAGTCCAAGCAAAACGAGGAGTTTATTCAAAGAGTGCTTGACCAAGGTAGCCTCCTTTCTCCACGCCAGCAAAGCAAGCAAAGAGCCCACTTCCGATATGGGTGATGTACTCATTCATCTTGTCTACAGCACCAAGATTGGTCTGTATTTTGACAAAACGGTCTGGATCCTTCTGGTAGGCAATGAAAATCAAACCTGCATCAAACTGGCCAGTTCTCTCATCAATGCCATCAGAATAAGAATAGGAACGACGTAAGATAGGAAGATCTACTTCTTTAGCCAAACGGACATGCGAATCGATTGGTAGTTTTGACAGATCTACTTCGTCAAACTCATCTTTCTTACCAAAAGGAGCACCTGATTCCTTATAGCGACCAAAGGTGTTTTCCTGCTCCTGCAAATTGGTACGATCCCAAGTCTCCAAGTGCATCTGTACTAGACGAAGAGCCATATAAGAACCACCCTTCATCCAATCTTTACTATCCGTCCAGACAACCTTGTCGAATTCCTTTTCCGTCGTAACATTGGCAGTACCGTCCTTAAAACCAAAGAGATTTCGCGGCGTCTCCTTACGATCTCCGATGGCTGCAAAACCAGATTTGCTCCACTTCATGGTGATTTTATTACGACCTTTGCGGATCAGATTTCGAACAGCATGAAAGGCTACCTGTTCATCATCTGCACAGGCTTGAATAACGATATCTCCACCCGTATACTTGTCCTGCAACTGCTCCTTTGGAAATGGAGGCAAATCACGGAAGAGCTTAGGACGCTTGGACTCCAAGCCAAGTTTTTTAAGAAAATCAGCCGAGACACCAAAAGTCAGGCTAAGACGATAGGGATTGAGCCCTACTGTTTCACCTGTATCTGTTGGAGGCAAGAGGGCATTTGATCCATCTTTTTTGACCAGCTCTCCATCGACCAATTTACTACTATAGTCTGTCCAGTCTTTAAAAAGCTGGATCACTTCTTTTTTATCAGTTGTGTGAAGATCTAGCACCACCAAGTAGCAAGCCTTCTGCATGGGAGTCGTAATCCCAGCCTGATGCTTACCAAAGAAGCTAATATCCTCATCCCCATCAAGGGCTTTTTTTGTTGAACTATCCTGATTAGCGAAAAAAGCAGATGCACCAGAAAGACCAAGCGCAAGCCCAGCCCCTCCAATACCTGCTTTTTTAAGAAATTCACGACGGTCCATTTTTTTATCTAAAAATTTTTCGTCAGTCATTTTTCTTATTTCCCATCTAGGATAACACCCATTTGTGATAATGGTTCACCAAGTTTAGTTACAGCTTCGGCCAATTCCTTAGTATCTGCCTCACTCAAATCTGTATAAGACTTATAGTTTTTCTCATCAGTCATGTGTTTGTCCAAAAGACCATTGACATTCTTGAATTCTGTTTCCAAAGTCTTAACAAGCTTAGCATCTTTCTTTTGGATCAATGGCTTGAAGAGTTCAAAGATTTTTTCTGCCCCTTCAATATTGGCACGGAAGTCGTAAAGATCGGTGTGTGAGAAGACTTCTTCTTCACCTGTAATCTTTTGAGTAGCCACTTCGTTAAGAAGGTCTACTGCTCCAGTCAACATGATATCTGGAGTGACTTTAACAGTTGCAATTTTAGCCTTAAGTTCCTTGATATCGTTGACCAATTGATCTGCATAAGCAGCTGTACCATCGGTCGTGTTGTCTTGCCACATGATACGTTCAATACGGTGGAAACCTGACCAGCCATCTTCTGATTTATTTTCGTCCATGTAATCAACCAAACGGTAGTCGATTTTCACATCAGACTCACCAAAGCTTTCGGCAATTGGTTCTGAACGTTCGTAAGCCATACGAACCAATGGGTATTGTTTCTTAGCTTCTTCAAGATTTCCTGACTTGAGGGTTTCACTGAATCCTTCAGTATCTTTCAAAAGCTGATCGATTTCGCCTTCAACGAAAGTCTTGTAATCACTTGTGGCCTGCTTCAATTGTTTTTGCTCACTGGCTGTGAGTTTTGAGCTAGTTGAGCTAGAATTACTTGAATTACCAGATTTGGCACAAGCCGTCAATAAAAGCCCTGATGCTAAAAGAACAACACCAAGTTTGTTAAGTTTTTTCATGAATGTCTCCTATTTTCAAGATAGTGTTCGACATTTGTCGTTATATATGTGAATCGTTTGTTATTTCGATATGAAAAACGAACGATGATAAGTCAATAATGGTCTCTCATATGTAAGAGAACATATTCTAAACTAACAGAAGAAACCAGCACTGTCAACGGTTTTAGGCTATTTAAGAACTATTCTAAAGAGCAGATAAGAATGATTCTAAATAAAAGAAAAACAACAGGAAATAACCTGTTGTTACTAATTATTTTGTTCGACGTTTTCGAAGGAATCCTAGGCTTAGAATGCTTAAGAGACCTGTTACAAAGAGTCCACGATTTGTCTTTTCACCAGTAGATGGCAGTTGCTTATCAGTTTGACGACTAGCTTCAGTCTTAGCCTGACCATTGTCATGGTTAACAAGCTCAGCATCCCCGACAAGGTCCTCTTGACTTGAGGTCTGGACTCTTGTTTTAGTTACCTCAGTCTCTTTTTCACCAAATGACTCAGTCTTCTCAGAAGGCTGAGCTACTTCCTCAGTTGGTGTCTGAGCATTGGTTAAACGAATAATCGTCGCTGTTAGTGGGTCCAAGGTCAAGATGTGATTGTTGATCGCAACACCTGATAGCTCACTAATTCCAGATAGATTAACTTGATTGCCATCTGCTAAAACCATATAGGATAGACCATTTGTAAGCTTGCTCAAATCAAACTGACGAGCCTTGCTATCAGCATTGACATAGACAAGGTAACGGTCTCCATTGGAAGCAATTGTTTGGTATCCTAATACCAAATCCTCTTGAGCGACATTATCCTGACCAGGAACTGTCAATAGCGTCACACGAGCATCCACATCTGCTTTAGATTTGAAATTGAAAGCATCCGTAGACTTACGTAAGGCAATTAACCCTTTGGTAAAGGCACGCGTTTTTGTATTTTCTGGGAACGCCTGACTATTAGTCGCCTTAGTCCAGTCAAAATGGTTAACCGCATCACTAGAATCATAAGAATCATGGATGAAGTAAGGATAGTCAAATGGATTGCCCTTTTCATCAACTAAGAGGTGTGACTTATTCGGCACCTTGTCCTCAGATACAGGATAACGGTAGGCAGGATCACGGAACTGTTTGGTGCGGCCGTATTCCTGACCTGAGTGAATAAATGGTGTTCCCTGAGCAGTCAAGACCATGAGGTTTCCTAGACGCAAGCGACGATGAATTTCAGCATTATTCTCAGACTTGCTTGGATCCTTCTTGATTGATTGGGCAATGATATCAAAAAGGGTCAAATTATCATGAGCAGCAATATACTGGATAACATCTCCTGGTGAATCAGCCTCAAAGTTAGTTGGCTGTGCCTTGATATTATCAAAAACCTTATTAATATCACGTTTTCCACCTGTGATGAAGGCCGGTGTTCCCTCGTTTGGATAACCTGATTTGAGGGTATTTCGAATATCATCTGAAAATACTGCTACGGTATCTGTGTCTTTCATCCAAGACTGATCGGCAGGCTGAACAAGGCTATTTTCATCGCCAGCATAAGTCACCCAACCCTCACCAAGCATAATGAGATTTGGATTAAGGGCGCGTGCAGTATTGTAAGCTTGCTCGATACTTTCAGCATCATGGTCACCCATCATATCAAAGCGGAAACCATCCACTTTATATTCCTTAGTCAAATAAGCAATAGAATCTACCAAGACACGATGGCTCATATAGTGGGTCGTACCTAGACGACCACCTCCAAAACTCGAACGAGGAGTGCCATCAGCATCCATAAAGTGATAATAATTTGGCTCAAGGTCTTCAAAAATAGCTGTCTTGGCTGTATGATTGTAAACCACATCCAAGATAACACCCATACCATGGGCATGGATAGCTGCAACTAAATTCTTGAATTCTTCAATACGTTTAGCTGGATCACTAGGGTTTTCAGAATACATACCCGTCAAAGAGAAATAGTTTTGTGGATCATAGCCCCAGTTGTAGTTACTATCGCTTGAAGCATAGGCATCCAAACGCTTCCCATTTTGCAATTCATTAACAAAATAGTAGCTCAATACTGGCAAAAGCTGAATATGGGTAACCCCAAGGTCTTTAAGATAATCCAAACGCTCCGCAAAGGCTGCAAAAGTACCAAACTGGTGTTTCAATTCAGCTGAGATAGCCTTGTCAGAGGTGAAATCACGGACATGAGCCTCATAAATGATAGCATCTTCACGAGACTTAAAGTTAGGAATCTTAGCGTAGTCAAGATCTTTTGGTCCATAATTAGCAGGATCTACAAAGGCAGCCTTGGCAATCTTGTGTTCAGGACCCTTGCTAGCATCGTCACTATTCCAAGCTGCCAGAGATTTCGCATAAGGATCAAGAACAATTACTGACTGATCACCACGTTTAATGCGGTATTGATAGAAATAACCAGTTAAGTTTTCAAGGCCAAAATCAGTCGCAAGGAGGTCAGCTTGCCAAGTACCTCTAGGGCCTTTGCTTAGAGCGTGTTCAGCCAGCACCTTGTCTTGATTATTCTTATCATAGACAATGATGTCTACTTGATCAGCACTTGGTGACCAAAGTGTCACATGTGCCTTAGTACCATTCTCTTCTAGTCGAGCACCCAACTCGCCATCATAACTGTAGAGGGCATCCTTTAATTGCCAGCTCTCAGATGTTTTAAAACTATCACTGCCCAAAGTAACCTTGTAAGGCAGATTTTCTGCAGCAAAATCACCTGTTAAAGTAGCTTTTTTAAGTTTAGCATCCAAGTCAAGCTGTTTAAGAGTGACACTGTTACCATCCTTATCCGTCACCTTAAGGTCTTTAAGAATATCCTCAGATGAGACCTCGTCTAAGTTGGTGAAGCTAAGTTCGATTTGGCTTGGACTAAGCTGCTGAGCCCCAGTCAAACGCACATCCTTGACAAAGTAAGGGTTGGTGTAGACTGTCGGATCAGTATCTCGTACGAAAAGCTGACGAGATTTTTTCAAGTCACTAAATTTATAATCATTTGGTTGAATTTTCACATCATCTCCAGTTTTGCTCTCATCTAAGAGTAAAAATCCTATCGATTTTGCCGCTTGTGTTAGTGGAATATCTAAGTAGGCACCATACTTACCATTCGGTTGGAAATTGACACCATCAGGCCAATTGCTTGGAGCGTCCTTAACATCACCCCAATACCAGACAGACTTATTGCTATAGTCGCCATCCGTACGGAAATAATTGATACGAACGTGGTCTTGAGGGATAGGTTGATAGCTGTAAACTTGGAAATCCTTGTCAATCCAGGCTTCATTCATTTGAGGGCTAAGAATTTCGACTGCTTTATCCCCTGAAAGGTTCGTTCCAGCGGCATTATTAATCAAGAAGCTAAGTTTTTTTGGTGTTGAAGACAATTTCACATCTAAATAGACACCATAATCATCCTGTTTGGCTTCAGCAAATGAGGTTGCCCCTGTCGGCCAGGCCCCCTTCTGAGATGATGGTGTCTCAACATCATCCCAAGTCCAAAGACCAAGAGATGACTTGTCTGGACTTGGCAACTCTTGGAAATGCAAGCGAATAGTCCCCTCAGCAATAGGATCCTCAGACGCATTCGTAAGAGTTTGACTATTATTAGTACTTACTGTTTTTGGCGTGTTTTCGCTAGTTTCAGTTAGCTTGGTAGTCTCAGTACGGCCAGTATTTTCTTCTGGAAGAGAAACTGGCTCATTTACCTTGGAAACAGAGGTATTCTCAGATGCTACAGGAGCTGTTGGCGTTTCAGTTACTAGACCACTGGTAGTAAGACTCGAATCAGCTGGTTCTACCTGTGTGCTTGATTCGGTCGTTGATACTGCTTCATCTGCTTTTACTCCTTGAACTGCAGCAAAGCTCAAAAAAATAGCTCCAATGGTTACAGAAGCCAAACCTAACTTGTACTTGCGAAGGCTATAACGAAGGACTTTTCCATCATTAGCTTGAGTATTTCTTTTCATAAAAACTCCTTTTGTTAACGTTTTCATGTTTTTTAATATACCATTTAGCTTTCATTTATACAAGCGTTTTCTCTCTTTGAAAATTAAAAAAGAGAGAACCATAAGATTCTCTCAATCTATTAATTATAAATAGAATAATAACGCTTAATCCCTGCTACAATTGCGTTAGCTAAAGTCTCCTGATAAGCAGAGGTATTCAAACGGGCTGCTTCTTGAGGATTTGACAAGAAACCTAGTTCAAGAAGGACTGCTGGCGCTGTTGTCTCACGCAAGACCGCAAAGGTTTGACGTTTCACACCTTGGTTCTGAGCACCAGTCGCATTAATCAGGCTAGACTGGATGGCATTGGCCAAGGTATCACTCATGCTCAATCGAGTTGAATTGGCATGGTAGGTCGCATTAATACGTGATGGGTATTCTGCATAAGGTTGGTAATAATAAGTCTCGATTCCTTGTGCTGCTGAACTTCCTGAAGCATTGATGTGGATACTTACGAAGATATCTGATTCAGAAGCATTGGCTGCACGAGAGCGATCCGTCAAGTCAACATAGGTATCACTTGTGCGAGTGGTTACAACTTGATAGCCTTCTGCTTCTAGTTTAGCTTTCACGCGGCTTTGGATAGCCAAGGTCAAGCTCTTTTCAGAGATACCAAAGTAAGAAGCTCCTGGATCATAGCCACCATGACCAGCATCGAGATAGACAATCTTATTTAAAACATCGTAGTTCCCACTTGATGCTGAACCGATTTTCTTAGGTGCCACCACATCAGCTGAAGTTGCCCCAAAGCCGATATTCTTACCTGAAGCATCAACAATATAGCCATGAACGATGTACTTGCCTGAATTCCACTTGTGTTGGCTTGCTGAAATAGTCACCTTGTAAGAACCATCATCCTGTTTAGTGGCATTATGCCAAACAAGATCATCCTGACCATTTTGCTCAGACCAGACTGGGATAAGGACACCTGAAATACCACTTAGATTCGTCAGATTGGTGATAAGAACATCAAAGGTCCCACGATTTTTATCATTGTTAGCAATAGTTAAGGTTCCTTGAGTCTTAGTAATATCAAGTGTCACTTGTTTCCCACCTAGGCCAATGTATTTACCATCATTGTCAACCAAATAGACATGAGAATTATAAAGACCGCTATCACCCTTATGGTTGCTTGAACGAACGGTTACCTTATGGTCTCCATTAGCTTGCTTAGCTGCCTTGTACCAGATGATATCATCTTGGCCGTTCTTTTCTGACCAAGTAGGAACTAGTACTTCTTTGAAGCCACGTGGTGCAACCAAGTTTGAGATAACAACATCATAGCTACCAGTAGCATTGTTGAGACCAATGATGGCAAGGTCGGCTTTGGGTTCTGACAAAGTAACTTTTGTTTGTGTTCCCCCTACACCGATTCGTGAGCCATCATTTTGGACATAGTAAAGATGAACATTGTAAAGGCCAGTTGAGTTTTTGTGGTCAGCCACTTGGACAGTAACCTTGTAATTGCCATCTGTTTGACGTGTGGCTTCATACCAGCGAATATCATCTTGGCCATCAACCTCAGACCAGATTGGAACCTGAACTGTACGCACACCCATAGGACTATAGACATCACTGATGACTACATCAAAACTTCCAGCCCCTTTATTATTTAAAATAGAAATACTACCACTTGGCTTAGTTTCATTGACATCAACCACAGTCTCAGTCAAATACTGACGGTTACCAGAATTATCTACAAGATAAACATCTGCTCGGTATTTTCCAGTTGAATGTTTGTGGTCTGAAGCTTTAATCGTCACACGATAGCTACCGTCTGCTTGCTTACTTGCCTTATGCCAAACCAAATCGTCCTGTCCATTAACCAGACTCCATGATGGTACCAAAATTTCTTTAATGCCATTAGGAGCAACAATATTACGAACAACCGCATCAAAAGTACCTGTAGTTGCATCATTATTTTCAATCGTTAGGCTTGCGCTTGGACGAGATTGGCTAACTTCCACAACTTTTTCAGTCAAGTAGAAACGCTTGTTAAAATTATCTACGATATAGGCATCTGCACGGTACTTACCAGTTGAATTTTTGTGGTCACTTGCCTTAATGGTAGCTCGGTAAGAACCATCTGCTTGCTTCGTCGCCTTATGCCAAATCAAATCATCTTGACCACCAACGAGACTCCATGATGGTACTAAGATTTCTTTCACACCTGTAGGAGCAATGATATTTTTCACCACAGCATCAAAAGTGCCTGTAGCTGCATTATTATTTTCAATCGTTAGGCTTGCACTTGGACGAGCGTAATTAACAGATACTACTTTCTCAGAAATATAATGTCTCTTATTTGTTCGATCAACAACATAGGCGTCTGCACGGTAATTGCCAGCCTCCCCCTTGTGATCAACCGCCTTAATGGTTACACGATATGAGCCATCCATTTGCTTGGCTGCCTTATGCCAAATCAAGTCATCTTGACCATTGGCTAGACTCCAAGATGGGACAAGAACCTCTTTAACACCCAAGGGTGCCACAATATCTCGAACCACAGCATCAAAGGTACCAGTGACCTTGTTGTTGTTCTCAATTGAGAAGCTTGCCTTAGGTTTTAGAACATCCGTATCATGAGAATGAGTCAACTTAGCAGGTTCAGCCACGGTATTGCTTGAAACCTCAGAAGCAGTCGATACCGTCACATTTTCTGGACTCGCTACTGTGTTCGCCTGAACTACAGATTCAGAGGAAACGACTCTTGATTCAGATGCTACAATCGTTGTTGAGCTTGCTTGACTAACTTGTGGAGTACTTGAGTTTGCCACCTCACTTGTTGCTGTAGATGCTGTCGCCACAGTTGAACTTGGCCTTGCTGATGGCGTTTCTTGTGCAAGGACTGCTCCACCACCAAAAATTTCTGTTGCTGTCGCAGGTTGATACTGGTTCCCTTCAGTAACCGTAGGCATTTGCGTAGCTACCTCATCAGCACTGGCCACCTGAGTGGTCACCGCCATGAGCACAGCTGCACTGGCATAGTAGATAAAATCTTTTGTTCGCATTTAACTTTCCTTTGACACTTTTTAATACGTCACCCATTTTACCATAGAAAATGTCTTACGAATAGAGCAAAAGTGATAATTCTCTAAAAAAACTATAAAAATGATAAAAAAATAAGTAATTTCCATACTTAAAGTATCAATCTTATCCAAATAAAGAACCTAAAAACCTATAAATAAGATATTCCAAATGTATATATAATATTCTGAAAATAAACAAATACAAAATATGACTATCAAGAATGGCCACCAAAAAAGCCCTTAGAAGTTTCCTTCTAAAGACCTTTCATTAATAGATTAAGCAAAGATTGAGAAGAATGGTGCACCAAGCTTAGTATCCATTGCATCTCGACTCTGTACACCATGAATGTAATCCAATGAATACCAACCATTGTTATTGGCGTTAAATGGATCACGAACATAAGTTTTACCATTATCATAGCCATGAAGCACGATTTCGTGCGTGTAAGGATAATTGATAAATTGGCTTGCACCTACTGCTGCCAGAACGTGTTGGCCTGACATCAAAGCTGAAGCAATATTAGCAATGCTTGAGAGCACGTTGCTATTGAGACCCCAATTTTTACTTGCTAACACAATACCATCCGCATCTGTACCAGCAACTGATGTTTTATTAAATGAATTTGTATTGTAGTACAAATAATCCGCAACTGTCGTTGGTGCAATAACTGTTCCCAAAATATCTGTAAAAGTCATGGCAAGGGATGTTGGAACACAGCCTGACTGGTCCATATTGCTGACACCATACCACTTAGAAGCCCAACGAGGATCACGTTGAGAATAATAAGTCGTCTGAGGCTCAACACGACGATTACGTGGAGCAAGAGCTGTCTCACCAAGGTTAAATCCGTCTTCAGTATTGTCTACATAGTCTACATAAACGTGAGTCGTATAGTTCCCGATAAGATTCTTATGATTAACCGTCGACACATTGATTTCAGTGTGTGAGCCAGTAGGTGCCGTATTGTACCAAGAAAGGTTTCCTTGGTTGCTTTCTGACCATACAGCTACACGGATATTCTTAATCTGACGTCCTTGTGGCGCTTGATCAACCACTACTGTATAACTACCAGCTTCTGAATTAACATTAGTGATATAGGTTTGCGTTTTAGTCTTAGCATTACGGAATTCAAGAGTTGTCGTTGTGCCACCAACACCAACTTGTGACCCATCATTCAAAATGTAGTACAAATGAATATTGTACAAGCCTGTTGAGTTTTTATGGTTAGTAGCTTGAACATTTACTGTATAAGTGCCATTAGCTTGACGTGTTGCTTCATACCAACGAATATCATCTTGACCATCTTTTTCAGACCAAATAGGCACTTGAACAGTACGAACACCTTTAGGACTATAAACATCACTGATAATGACATCAAAAGTACCAGTATCTTTATTGTTATTAACTACTGAAATGGTACCGACTGGTTTATTATGTTTCACATCCACAATTGTTTCAGTGACATAATGACGTTGGTTGGCATTATCTACGATATAAACATCAGCACGGTAATTTCCTAGGGAATTCTTATGCTCACTTGCCTTAATAGTAACACGATAGCTACCATCAGATTGACGACTTGCCTTGTGCCAAACAAGATCATCTTGTCCGTTAACCAAGCTCCATGATGGAACTAAGACTTCCTTAACCCCATTTGGTGCTACGATATTGCGAATAACAGCGTCAAAAGTACCTAAATCAGCATTATTATTCTCAATAACTAGACTTGCACTAGGGCGAGTTTGAGTAACTTCTACCACTTTTTCAGTGAGATAGAAACGTTTGTTAGAGTCATCTACAATGTAGGCATCAGCACGGTATTTACCTGTTGAATTCTTATGATCCGTTGCCTTGATAGTCACTCGGTAAGAACCATCAGCTTGACGAGTGGCCTTGTGCCAGATGAGATCATCCTGACCACCAGCCAAACTCCATGATGGAACAAGAACCTCTTTCAAACCTGTAGGAGCAACAATATTACGAACAACGGCATCAAAAGTACCTGCTACAGTATTGTTGTTTTCAATCGTAAGGACACCACTTGGTCGAGCATAATCTACAGACACTACTTTTTCGGCAATATAATGGCGATTGTTAGAGTTGTCCACGATGTAGGCATCAGCACGGTAATTCCCTTTATTGCCCTTATGCTCACTTGCCTTAATGGTTACACGATAGCTACCATCATTTTGCTTGGTTGCCTTATGCCAAATAAGGTCGTCTTGACCATTTTCAAGACTCCATGATGGGACTAAAACCTCTTTAACACCTAGTGGTGCTGAGATATTAGTGATAACGGCGTCAAAAGTTCCTGCCTTAGCATTATTGTTTTCAATAGCAAAACTTGCTTTAGGTTTCAACTGCTCTGGTGTCTTACCAATGAAGACTTGCGTAGTTGTTCCACCAACACCAGTTAATTGACCATCTTTTTGAATATAATAAAGATGAACATTGTAAAGGCCTGTTGAGTTTTTATGAGCTGAAGCCTTAACGTTTACTGTATAAGTTCCATTATTTTGACGGTTAGCCGTATACCAGATAATGTCATCTTGGCCATTAATTTCTGACCAAATTGGAACAGAGACAGTTTCTACACCGTTTGGTGCCTTAACATTAGAGATGACAACATCGAAGCTACCAAGAGTTGGATTGTTATTGACAATAGAAATGGTTCCACTCAAATCGCCTTGAGTTGCATCAACCTCAGCACTGGCATTTGCTGTGAAACGTCCTGTATAGTCCACGCTGTGGTCAAAGACATTTTTACCTGGCAAGAGATTAGCCGTAGCTGAAAACTGCCATGCACCAGTTTTGGCATTATAGCGCATGTTTTTAGCGCTCGTTGCTGTAAGACTTGACGATGGGTACTGGGCAACCCAGAAATTCTCAATACCAAATTGAGAGGTTGAGACAGGTCCACGGTAGCCTAGATTGTTCTCATCCAACCAGCTGGCACTTGTATAGAACATCAAGTTGTTGTATCCATGCTTACGCATTTCGTTAACCCAAGCTTGGGTGTTACGGTTGATATTTGGAAGCATCTTAGGGTCTTCGAAATCATTAACCATAACAGTACTTTTTGGAAGGTTTAGTTTTTGTGCAGCTTGGATGTAGAAACGAGCTTCTGCACGTGCTTCTTCCTCAGTTGTGTATCGAGAAAAATGATAGGTTGATACTTGAAGACCAGCAATTTGAGCATTGCGAACTTGTGATGGTGCTTTAGGGTTGTTGTACCAAGTGTCCTCAGTCAACTTGACAACGACACCACCCACACCTTGGCGTGCAAGAGCACGATAGTCATCTACACTGATATCACCATTATGGCTGCTGACATCGATAAAAGTCTTTGGTTGCACCTTAAGCGTTGGCGAAGGAACATCCGTAGAATTCGTCAATTTAGCAGGTGTTGCTACAGCACTGTTTGACGTTTCAGAATTTGTCGCACTTGTAGAAGCTGTTGCACTTTCTGAACTAACAACTGAAGATGTTACTGAAGTTGAAGTCACAGCAACAGTAGAGTTAGCTACTGAAGTTGATGTCGCAGTTGTTACAGCCTCTGAACTTTGTGGTGCAAGTGACGTAGATACCGCAGGAGCACTAGGTTTTGCCACCTCACTCGTAGCTACGGGTGCTGAAACAGTTGAACTAGGAGTTGCAGGCAAGGCTGCTTCTCCACCAAAAATCTCAGCTGCTGTCGCAGGTTGATACTGATTTCCTTCAGTAACAGAAGGCGTTTGTGTCGCCACTTCATCAGCTTGAGCAACCTGAGTTGTCACAGCTAAAAGAACAGCCGCACTGGCATAGTAGATAAAATCTTTTGTTCGCATTTAACTTTCCTTTTGCATTTTTAATACGTCAACCATTTTACCATAGAAAAACTCTAATGGAAAGGTCATTATTAAAGGTTTTCTAAATAAGGCAGAAATATTATAAAA
>OGHZ01000416.1_pt1 | contig 32241 bp, 35 predicted proteins | sample 1571661 | NCBI WGS metagenome assembly OGHZ01 (sample SAMEA2582040, study PRJEB24529) | metagenome | biome: Human gut stool | place: China | collected 2011 | reverse complement strand
GTAAAGGTGACCTTCGCCGTGCTCGTGCTGCTGCAGCTAACATCGTTCCTAACTCAACTGGTGCTGCTAAAGCAATCGGTTTGGTTATCCCTGAATTGAACGGTAAATTGGACGGAGCTGCTCAACGTGTTCCTGTTCCAACTGGTTCAGTAACTGAATTGGTAGCAGTTCTTGACAAGAACGTTACTGTTGATGAAGTAAACGCAGCTATGAAAGAAGCTTCTAACGAATCATACGGATACACTGAAGATCCAATCGTATCTTCTGATATCGTAGGTATGTCATTCGGTTCATTGTTTGACGCAACTCAAACTAAAGTTCTTGACGTTGACGGTAAACAATTGGTTAAAGTTGTTTCATGGTATGACAACGAAATGTCTTACACTTCACAACTTGTTCGTACTCTTGAATACTTCGCGAAAATCGCTAAATAATTCAATTGTATAAAAAGAAGAGCTTCGGCTCTTTTTTTATTTCCAAAATAATAAAACAGCCGTATAAATAGGCTGTTATAATCTCAGTAGGATTGTGATTTATGAATAAGCTAGAAGGCATTCCAAATGAGTAGAAAGAGCAGGACACAACCCCAGGAGTTTTTATTATGTTTTTGTATAGCTAGCATACCATAAATAAGTATAAAAACGGTAATTGATTCAAATAGGGTATAGATATCAAAACCAATAATTCCATGGATAAGGAGGCAAAAAATCGCACAAGTTATTGCCCCACTATCTAACCAAATGTAAGGAGATGGAAAACGTATGCGTATCTTTTCAGCGATGACTACATAGTTAAATCCTTCCTAGAATCCCCAAATAAGACAGATGAATGGGTATGTCAGGATATTACTAGGAAATGATTGGCTCATTACTTCTTTTGTTAATTGTATTGATTGAAGCGGTAGATAGGAATGAATCTGATGAGTAATTCCTTTAAATATGATAAGTGGTAGGGCTACAAGAAGAGATTGAAAAAGGGTGGTAACTAGATTTTTGGTGATTAATCCAAAGTGTCTGAAAGATTCTTTGCGATAAAGCATAACAGTGCTGGTTCCTAAGCCTGCGATGGCAAATTGACAACTAGCTAATAAGATTAATCGCAGCCATAGCGGTACTGAGGTTTGGTTAGTGTATGAAAAAAGAGTTGGTTTAAGAGTAAGAAAGAGGAGCAGAGGAACAAGGGTAAGAATAAGGATTACATTTAGATCATGGTCAGCTTGTTTCTGCTTCTTGTTTAGCTGTTTTTCATGGATATTCGACCTTTCTATTTAGATTATATGCTAAATGTCTTATACTCGCAATAAGCTAGAAATCCTTCTGATTTTGCTATCTCTTTTATGCATTTTGTGATATAATGAAAACGTATTAAAAAATTAAGGAGTCTGATCAAATGGCTAAATTGACTGTTAAAGATGTTGACTTGAAAGGGAAAAAAGTTCTCGTTCGTGTTGACTTCAACGTACCTGTAAAAGATGGCGTGATCACTAACGATAACCGTATCACTGCTGCCCTTCCAACTATCAAGTACATTCTTGAACAAGGTGGACGTGCAATCCTCTTCTCTCACCTTGGACGTGTAAAAGAAGAAGCTGATAAAGAAGGCAAATCACTTGCTCCTGTAGCTGCTGACTTGGCTGCTAAATTGGGTCAAGACGTTAAATTTATCCCAGGTGTTACACGTGGTGCTGAATTGGAAGCAGCTGTTAACGCTCTTGAAGATGGACAAGTTCTCTTGGTTGAAAACACTCGTTTTGAAGATGTTGATGGCAAGAAAGAATCTAAAAATGATCCTGAACTTGGTAAATACTGGGCATCACTTGGAGATGGTATCTTCGTAAACGATGCATTCGGTACAGCTCACCGTGCACACGCATCTAACGTTGGTATCTCAGCAAACGTTGATAAAGCTGTTGCTGGTTTCCTTCTTGAAAACGAAATTGCTTACATCAAAGAAGCAGTTGAAACTCCAGAACGTCCATTCGTAGCTATCCTTGGTGGTTCTAAAGTATCTGATAAGATTGGTGTTATCGAAAACCTTCTTGCAAAAGCTGATAAAGTTCTTATCGGTGGTGGTATGACTTACACATTCTACAAAGCACAAGGTATCGAAATCGGTAACTCACTTGTAGAAGAAGATAAACTTGATGTTGCTAAAGCTCTTCTTGAAAAATCAAACGGTAAATTGATCTTGCCAGTTGACTCAAAAGAAGCTAATGCATTTGCTGACTACACTGAAGTTAAAGACACTGAAGGTGAAGCAGTAGACCCAGGTTTCCTTGGTTTGGATATCGGTCCTAAATCAATTGCTGAATTCGATAAAGCCTTGACTGGTGCTAAAACAGTTGTATGGAACGGACCTATGGGTGTATTTGAAAACCCTGACTTCCAAGCTGGTACAATCGGTGTGATGGACGCTATCGTGAAACAACCAGGCGTTAAATCAATCATCGGTGGTGGTGACTCAGCTGCCGCAGCTATCAACCTTGGTCGTGCAGATAAATTCTCATGGATTTCTACTGGTGGTGGTGCTTCTATGGAACTTCTTGAAGGTAAAGAACTTCCAGGATTGGCTGCACTTACTGATAAATAAGTCTATTAGAATGAAAAGAGTTGGGAAACCAACTCTTTTTTGTGTTATCTCATTGAGTATTTGATAGAGGCTAAAACTATTATTGGGAAGTAAATTTCTCTCAAAAAATTGCGATTATTAGTTTGAACTTTGCGTCATAATACTGTAGAAGTAGCCAAAAGTTTCATAATCATGTTAAAATAGTAAAATGGGATTGAAATTTGAACCGAAAAAATTTAAATTTGGTATGCGTACACTTAAGACGGGGATTGCTGTCTTTCTAGTTTTAGGTCTTTTTTCTGCTTTAGGCTGGGAAGGGCTTCAGATTGGTTGTTTGACAGCAGTCTTTAGTCTTCGAGAAAACTTTGATAGAAGTATTCAGTTTGGTAAATCACGTATTTTTGCGAATACGGTTGGAGGGCTTTTGTCTCTATTATTTTACTTTGTGAATATGTGGTTTAATCATTCAGTTTGGGTGACTTTGCTATTGGTTCCAATTTTGACCATGCTGACGATTGTCATTAATGTGTCTTTTAATAATGCATCTGGTGTTATTGGAGGGGTGGCTGCACTTCTGATTATTACCTTGTCTATTCCACCTGATAATACCTTCACTTATGTGATTGCTCGAGTCTTTGAAACTTTCTGTGGAGTCTTTATAGCAATCCTTGTCAATTATGATTATGATTGGTTACTTAAACACTTAAAATAAGAATGATAGGGTTCTATTGAACTCTATTTTTTATGTTTTTTTGATAAAATCCTTAAATTAGAGCGAATATACAATATAATGTTCGGGAATTGCTCATTGTGTAAGAAAAAGTAACATAAACTGTTGACATGTAGAAATATTCAGAATATAATTGTTAGGAAAGGAGGATGATCATGGCAAGAGAGAAAGAATTAAGGCGTTCTCTAGCTGTTTTTCCGATTGGAACAGTTATGAAATTGACGGATTTAACTGCTCGTCAAATTCGTTACTATGAAGATCAAGGTTTAATTCAACCTGAACGTACAGCTGGAAATCGTCGTATGTACTCATTAAATGATATGGATCGTTTATTGGAAATCAAAGATTTTTTGGATGATGGTTACAATATTGCAGCGATTAAGCATGAGTACGAAGAGCGTGAAGTTCGTGCCCAACAAAAACAAGCGGCTTTAACAGATGCGGACGTTCGACGTATCTTGCATGATGAACTCCTTCAGCAAGGCCGTTTTACGACCCCGTCACAACAATTTGGTAACTTGCGTATCTAATTACGCTTTGAACTTTTATTTTTGGTTTTTATAAAGGAGACCCCTATTATGGCAATCACAGCAGCTGATATTCGTCGCGAAGTCAAAGAGAAGAATGTTACTTTCTTGCGTTTAATGTTCTCTGATATTCTTGGTGTTATGAAGAACGTTGAAATTCCTGCGACAGATGAACAGTTGGATAAGGTACTTTCAAATAAAGCTATGTTTGATGGTTCATCAATCGAGGGATTTGTTCGTATCAACGAATCTGATATGTATCTTTACCCAGATCTTGATACGTGGACAGTTTTCCCTTGGGGTGATGAAAATGGTGCAGTAGCTGGTCTTATTTGTGATATCTATACCTCTGCAGGTGAACCATTTGCTGGTGACCCTCGTGGTAACTTGAAAAAGGCTTTGCGTCATATGGAAGAAGTTGGTTATAAATCATTTAACCTTGGACCAGAACCAGAATTCTTCCTTTTCAAATTAGATGAACAAGGTAATCCTACGCTTGAAGTTAACGATAAAGGTGGTTATTTTGACCTTGCACCAACTGACCTTGCAGACAATACACGTCGTGAAATCGTTAATGTCTTGACAGAAATGGGATTTGATGTTGAAGCATCTCACCACGAAGTGGCGGTTGGTCAACATGAAATCGACTTCAAGTATACAGATGTTTTGAAGGCTTGTGATAATATCCAAATTTTCAAATTGGTTGTTAAGACAATCGCTCGTAAACATGGTCTTTATGCGACATTTATGGCGAAACCTAAATATGGTATTGCTGGTAGCGGTATGCACTGTAACATGTCTCTCTTCACTGAAGAAGGAAATGCATTCTTTGATCCAGAGGATCCACGTGGTATGCAATTGTCTCAAGATGCTTACTACTTCCTTGGTGGTTTGATGAAACATGCATACAACTATACTGCAATTATTAACCCAACAGTGAACTCTTACAAACGTTTGGTTCCTGGATACGAAGCTCCTGTATATATTGCATGGGCAGGTAGCAACCGTTCACCATTGATCCGCGTTCCTGCGTCTCGTGGTATGGGTACACGTTTGGAATTGCGTTCAGTAGACCCAATGGCAAACCCATACTTGGCACTTGCTGTACTTTTGGAAGCAGGTCTTGATGGTATTATCAACAAGATTGATGCTCCAGATCCAGTTGAAACAAATATCTACTCAATGTCTCCTGAAGAACGTAAAGAAGCAGGTATTATTGATTTGCCATCAACACTTCGTAACGCTCTTAAAGCATTGGAAACAGATGAAGTGGTTCGTCAAGCTTTGGGTAATCATATCTATACAAACTTCCTTGATGCGAAACGTATGGAATGGGCAAGCTATGCTACCTTTGTTTCACAATGGGAAATTGATAACTACTTGGACATTTATTAAGAAATTAAATTTGAAAATCAGGTATAACCTGATTTTCTTTTTCTTTTAAATTCATTAAGTTCTTGGACAAATTACGTAGTTTTAACTGAGCTGTTTTCTTTTGTCATATTTCTTTATTCCCCCTTAATCGCATTAAAATATGCGAGTGTTAAACTAATTTTATATTAATCTTATTCAGGGGGAAATATGAAAACTACAAAAAAAGCTGCTTTGGCAGCAGCCTCAAGTGCATTATTGCTCGGTCTTACAGTCGCACAAACAGTTAATGCTGATACTTATACAGTTCAAAATGGAGATTCATTCTTCGGAATTGCTAGTCAGTATGGGGTAGATCCTTATCAATTGGCAGCTGAAAATGGCATGACTATTTGGTCAACAATTGTTCCTGGTGGAAGCTTGGAAGTTTCAGGTGCTACGACAGCAGTTGAGGAAACGACAGAAGCTTCTTCTTCAGAGGTAACAGCTACTGATTCAGATGCTACTTGGAATCGTTATCCAGTTGGTCAATGTACATGGGGTGTTAAGGAAGTCGCTCCATGGGCAAGTAACTGGTGGGGTAATGGTGGCGATTGGGCAGGAAGCGCTGCTAGCCAAGGTTATGCTGTAGGTTCAACACCTGTGACAGGATCAATTGTATGTTGGACTGATGGTGGTTATGGTCACGTTGGTTATGTAACACAAGTTGATCAAGATGGTCAAATTCAAATCTTGGAGTCAAACTATCAAGGTCAACAACAAATCAATAACTATCGTGGTTGGTTTGACCCACAAAATTCACTAACACCAGGTTCAGTATCTTACATTTATCCAGGTGCATAAAATGAAAAAAGCGTTATAAGCGCTTTTTTTACTTGTTGGAAGGGTTGTGCTCCAGATTGGATTTAAACTTAAAAAATGGTAGCTAGCTGGCTACCATTTTTTTATTTATCAGGTGTGAGAATCATTGGAATAATGATTGGTTCACGTTCTGTTTTTTCATACAAGAATGGGCGTAAAGCATTGACGATAGCTCCGTTAACAGATTGGATGCTAGCATCCTTATTCTTAAGAGCGATACGAATAGCATTGAATAGAATGCGTTGGCTTTCGCGGATAAGATCGCCAGATTCACGCATGTAGATGAAGCCACGACTGAGGATGTCTGGACCAGCTAGAATCATCTTAGACTTGAAGTCGACAGTTGCTACGGCAAGTACGACACCATCTTCAGAGAGATCACGACGGTCACGAAGAACGGCAGCTCCGATATCCCCAATACCATTACCATCAACATAGATATCTTGAGCATTGAAGTGACCTGCACGACGCGCAGAGTCTTTTGTTAGGGCTAAGACATCACCATTTTCCATAATGAAGATATTATCTTTTGGAACACCACAATCAACAGCAAGACCTGCGTGGACTTTCTGCATGCGGTATTCACCGTGAACAGGCATAAAGAATTTTGGTTTGATCAAACGAAGCATGAGTTTTTGCTCTTGTTGACCACCGTGTCCAGAGGTATGGATATTGTTGATTTTACCGTGGATAACATCGACACCAGCTTCTTGAATAGTATTAATCAAGCGGTTAACGCTGGTTGTGTTTCCTGGGATAGGGCTAGATGAGAAGATAACAGTGTCACCAGGTTGTAGTGTCACTTGGCGGTGCATCCCGTTAGCGATACGTGCAAGTGCTGCCATAGGCTCTCCTTGAGAACCGGTACACATGATAAGAATCTCACTGGCATGGTAGTTTTTCATCTCACTAGGGTCAATGATAGTTCCTTTTGGAACTTTGATGTAGCCTAGTTCAACCCCATTGACGATGGCTTTTTCCATAGAACGTCCGAAGACAACAATCTTACGGCCAGTTTTTACAGCGGCTTCGGCAGCTTGTTGCAGACGGAAAATGTTTGAGGCAAATGAGGCGAAGATAATACGTCCGTGGATGCCTTCAATAATTTTCATGATGGATTGACCAACGACCTTCTCGGAATTTGTGAAAGTTGGTACTTCAGCATTGGTTGAGTCTGAGAGGAGGCAAAGAACGCCTTCTTCACCAAGTGCAGCCATACGGTGAAGGTCTGCTGGCTCACCTACTGGGGTGAAGTCAAACTTAAAGTCACCGGTACAAACAATTTTACCTTGAGGTGTATGGATGACAATACCGAGAGGTTCTGGAATTGAGTGAGTAGTGCGGAAGAAGGTCACGCTCATATTTTTGAAAGTAAGCTCTGTATTAGCATTAATTTCATAGAGTTGTGCGTCACGAAGTAGTCCGTGTTCTTCCAATTTTCCTTTGATAAGAGCAAGAGCAAGTGGTCCTGCATAAATTGGGATATTTGCCTGTTTAAGAAGGAAGGGGATCCCACCAATATGGTCTTCGTGACCGTGGGTAATGACAAGTGCCTTTACACGATCAACGTTTTCAACGATGTAAGAATAGTCCGGGATAACATAGTCGATTCCGAGAAGATCATCCTCGGGGAATTTAATACCCGCATCGACGATGATAATCTCATCTTGGTATTCAATACCATAGGTGTTTTTACCGATTTCCCCCAAACCACCAATCGCATAAACCCCAACTTCTTCAGGTTTTAGATTGATTTTTGATGCCATGGTCTTAGAACTCCGTTACTTCAAAAACGCCTGTTTCTTTTTCGTATTCAAGGGCTTTTTCTGAGAGGAGCTCGATGAATTCGATGTTATAGGCAGTGTTTTTTTCGATGATTTGACGAGCTTGGATACGTCCCTCAAGTTCAGTTTCTGCATCGATATCTAGGTAGAGTGATTTTGTCTGTTCACGGCGTGGATTACGCTCTTTAGTTTCTTGGTAAAAGACTTTATAAATCATGGTTTTCCTTTCTTTCCAAAAGGCTCTGCCATTCTATAAAAAAACCGGTCAAGTTAATCTTTCTATGATTTACTTGACGTTATGATATTCACTTTATGAGTAATAGCTAGTAGCCTTGATTCGTTTAACAATTACTATTATTGTACCATAAGATAAGGGCTAGATAAAGAAAATGGCGGAAAAAGTTGGAAAATGTTCGTTTCTGGGAAACAGTGACTTGTGTTATAATAGAAAAGCATAAAAGGAAACAAGGAAAAAAGATGAAAATATTAGCATTTGATACTTCTAGCACAGCTTTATCAGTAGCCTTGTTAGAAGATGAGAAACTAGTGGCAGAGTCAACTGTCACAGTAAAAAAGAACCACAGTATTAGTCTAATGCCAACCATTGATTTTTTAGTTGCTCAGGCAGGCTGGCAACCGTCTGATTTAGAACGTATTGTGGTTGCACAGGGTCCTGGATCCTACACAGGGCTTCGTGTGGCTGTCGCAACAGCTAAGACTTTAGCCTATGCGCTCGACATTGATTTGGTGGGAGTTTCAAGCCTACAGGCACTGACAGACCTTTCGGTTGACGGTGTTGTGATTCCTATCATGGATGCCCGTCGTAATAATGTTTACGTTGGTTTTTATGAAAATGGTCAGGCCCTCGTCCCAGATTGCCATGCATCTTTTGTAGATGTTCTGGAGCAAGCTAAAACTTTTGAAAAGGTGACATTTGTCGGTGAAGTGGCTAATTTTGTGGATCAGATTAAAGAAAGCCTTCCAGAAGCAACTATCTTGTCAAGTCTTCCGTCAGCCCAGTTAATTGGTCGTTTAGGATTGTCCTTGCCTTCTGTTGATGTGGATGCTTTTGTTCCACATTACTTGAAGCGGGTTGAGGCGGAAGAGAATTGGCTTAAGACGCATGAGGAGACTAACCGTGACAACTACATCAAGCGCGTCTAGATTGAGTAGCCAAGAGCAAGCTCAACTGATTTATCAGATTTTGTCGGATGTTTATGACAAATCTCCGTGGACGATAGAACAAGTGGTAGCAGACTTGGCTTTGGATACTACGGAGTATTTCTATGTTTATGATCAGGAAGAAGTTGTTGGTTTTTTAGCCCTTCAAAATTTGGTGGGTGAGCTTGAGGTGACCAATATCGCTGTTTTAAAAGCTTATCAGGGGCGTGGTTATGCTAGTCAGCTGATGAAGCATTTGGAAGAACGTAGTGAACCTATATTTTTAGAGGTGAGGGCTTCAAATCAAGTCGCTCAGGCACTTTATAGAAAATTTGGTTTTGAAAGTCTAGGAATTCGGAAAAATTATTATCATGAGCCTCAAGAAGATGCAGTTATCATGAGGCGAGAGGAAGTCTAATGGTAGATAGATATATTTTGGCAGTGGAGAGCTCGTGTGATGAGACTTCAGTTGCCGTTTTGAAAAATGAGAAGGAACTTTTAAGTAATATTATTGCCAGTCAGGTGGAAAGCCATAAACGTTTTGGTGGTGTTGTTCCTGAGGTGGCTAGTCGTCACCATGTGGAAGTGGTGACTCTTTGTATTAAGGATGCCCTTTCAGAGGCGGGCATTACTGCTGAACAAATAGATGCTGTAGCAGTAACCTATGGTCCTGGTTTGGTCGGAGCGCTCTTGGTCGGGATGGCAGCGGCTAAGGCCTTTGCTTGGGCACATGGGTTGCCTTTGATTCCAGTTAATCATATGGCTGGGCATCTTATGGCAGCGCGTGAGGTTCAAGAATTGGAATATCCCCTCTTAGCACTTTTGGTGTCTGGGGGACACACAGAGTTGGTTTATGTGTCAGAACCGGGAAATTACAAGATTGTTGGTGAGACACGTGATGATGCAGTTGGTGAGGCCTATGACAAGGTCGGGCGTGTGATGGGTTTGACCTACCCAGCTGGGCGTGAAATTGATGAATTGGCTCATAAAGGGAAAGATGTTTATGATTTTCCACGTGCTATGATTAAGGAAGACCACTTGGAGTTTTCATTTTCAGGCTTGAAGTCAGCCTTCATCAATTTACATCACAATGCAGAACAGAAGGGAGAAGTTCTAGTCAAAGAGGACCTTTGTGCTTCCTTCCAAGCTGCTGTGTTGGATATTCTCCTAGCTAAGACTAAGAAAGCCTTGGAGCGTTATCCTGTCAAGACACTTGTTGTTGCAGGTGGCGTGGCAGCTAATCAGGGCTTACGTGAACGTTTGGCTGAAGAAATCACAGATGTAGATGTAGTTATTCCGCCTTTACGTCTTTGTGGTGACAATGCTGGCATGATTGCTCTAGCAGCCGCTATTGAATGTGATCAAAAACATTTTGCTGAGTTGGACTTGAATGCAAAACCAAGTCTAGCCTTTGCAGGATTTGAAGAATAAGAAGAACCTCTTACTAGTTTGGTAAGAGGTTCCTTTAGAAAGGAATTGAGTGTGTCTGACTTTCGTTTAGGTATAAAAGCCGCGGTACCGACAGCTTTAGGCTATGTAGCTATTGGCCTAGCCTTTGGTGTTGTAGCAGCTGCTTCGGGTCTATCAGCCCTTGAGGTTGGCCTCATGTGTGCCTTGGTCTATGGTGGCTCCGCCCAGTTTGCCATGTGTGCCTTAGTAGTTGCAGGAGCTGGCCTAGGTGAGTTAACCTTGACTGTTTTCTTGGTTAATTTGCGTAACATGTTGATGAGTTTACATGCAACGACGATTTTTACAAAAACAAGCCTCTGGAATCAGCTGGGAATTGGTAGTCTGATTACGGATGAAAGTTATGGTGTCTTGTTGGGAGAATATGTGCATCATAAAGATATTCCTGCTAACTGGATGCATGGTAACAATATTTTCAGCTATCTGGTTTGGATTGTATCATCAGTTATTGGTTGTTTGATTGGTTCCATGATTCCTAATCCTGAGCTATTTGGTTTGGATTTTGCTTTGATTGCCATGTTTATTGGTTTGTTGAGTAGTCAGATTGATGCCTTGTTAGGGGAAGGAGTGCGTAAGCTACTCTTGATTTTACTATCTATTGCTGTGGCTTATCTGAGCTTTAGTGTCATCTTGTCGGAATCTTTGGCTGTTTTAGTGGCTACTTTGGTTGGATGTAGTGTGGGGGTGATGTGTGATGGCCGTCAATAAGTTTATTCTCATTGCTATTCTACTTGGGTTTGTGGTTAGCTGGGTGCCCCGTGTTCTCCCCTTTGTTTTAGTGAAATACAAGGGCTTACCAGATATCGTTGTTCGATTTTTGCACTACTTACCAATTTCTATCCTCTTTGCTCTGATTCTCTCTAGTCTCACGACTGAGAAGATTGGTCACTTGCCACAGTTTAAGTGGATGGAAATACTGGCTACTGTGCCAACGGTAATTGTAGCCTTTAAGAGCAAAAATCTGCTCTATGCAGTAATCGTCGGTATAATATCTATGGCCCTGATTCGTTTCGTATTTTAGCAAATGAAAAGACTTGGAGTTGCTCTTAGTGAGTCGCTTTCCAAGTCTTTTTTAGTTATTGTTAAAAAAGGCAGCAATATCGTCTTCACTGAGACCAATCATTGGATCTATAGTTGACCAATTATCTTCCGTTAAACGATAGTTTTCTTCTGTTTGCACAGGTTTGTTAACAGACTTATCCACAGGTTGTGAATAAGTGTTAACAAGATCTGGGGATGGATTGATATTTTCCGAAAAGTCTTTGTTTTCAAGGGTTTCTGAGGGGTCGTTGTTTTTCGTTTTTGTTTGATTGGAGGCGTCTGTTGCCTCATTTTTAACAATCTTTTCGACAGACTTATCAACAGCTTGTGTATAAGTTTGTTCAAAACGTTGGATGAGATAAGTATTTCGTTTAGCCCCCTCGTTGTGAACAGCATAATCAAAGGCTGCGATTTCCCCTAACATGACTAGCTTACTCTTGGCGCGTGTGATGGCGGTGTAGATGAGGTTACGTTGTAGCATACGTCCACTTTGGCGTGTGATGGGAAGGATAACGACTGGGAACTCACTCCCTTGGGATTTGTGGATTGACATGGCATAGGCCAGAGTAATCTTATTCCATTCGTTACGAGGATAGATAACCTCATTGCCATCAAAGGACATGTAAATTTCGTCTTGCTTACTTTCAGTATATTTACCAGGGATGAGATCAGTTATGATGCCGATGTCGCCATTGAAGACATTGAGTTCGGTATCGTTGACCAGATGGAGAATTTTGTCGTTCTTACGGAAGAAAATGTCATTAAAGGCAAACTGATTGGCCTTTTCTTGAGGATTAAGTAGGTCCTGCATAATGGTATTGAGATTGTTGATACCAGCCTGTCCACGATACATGGGAGCTAGAATCTGCACATCCTGAGCAGCGATCCCGCTCTTTATAGCGGCAGAGACAATTTTAGGAACCATCTGTGGAATATGGTTGGCATTGGCCTCAAAGTAAGAGCGGTCAGCCTTTTTCTCTGTGAAATCAGCGGGTAGTTGGCCTTGGCGCATCTGGCTAGCTAAGGTAACGATGGTGGAATCCTCGGATTGTCTGAAAATTTTGGTCAGAGAAACCTTAGGCAAGTCATCAATCTGCAAAAGGTCAGCCAAGACCTGGCCAGGACCTACGGAAGGCAGTTGGTCTTGGTCACCCACAATGATGACTTGGGTTGAATCAGAGATACTTTCAAAGAGTTGATTGGCCAACCAAGTATCAACCATAGAAAACTCATCGATGATAATCAAGTCGCAATCGAGATAGTCCTCTAAGGTCTTGAAATCGTCCTCGCTATTGAGTCCCAAATGTCTATGGATAGTGGCACTAGGGAGTTGGGTGAGTTCGTTCATTCGACGAGCAGCCCGTCCTGTTGGTGCCGCTAAAATAATAGGCAAATCAGACTTTTTGAGATCTAGACCATGAAGGTCGGCATAGGTTTTAATAATGCCGTTAATAACAGTGGTTTTCCCTGTTCCGGGACCACCTGTCAGGATGAAGACCTTGCTTTGTAGGGCTTTGATAATGGCATCTTTTTGCACCTTATCATAAGTAATACCAAGCTCCTCTTCCACCTCTTCAAGACTTGCTTGGATTTTGTCCTCTGCACTGATGTCAGGTTGGTCTTTCATGATACGAGTTAGGTGGGTATAGATGCCCTGTTCCGCAAAATATAGGGTATTATCAAAGATTTTAGTCTCTACATTTTGCACCTTGTCCTCTTGGATGAGATTGGTTAATTCCTTAGCGACCAAGGCGGGGTCCAGTTCAATCTGACGAGCACTTTCCAAAAGGATGATAGTTCGTTCGAGCAAAGCTTTGGCTTCGATGTAGGTGTCGCCTTCTTCCATACTGGCTTCTAGCAGACAATGAATCAAGGCAGCTCGTAAACGTTCAGGAGCATCACTAGCAATTCCTAAGCGTTCGGCTAGTTGGTCAGCTATTTTAAATCCGATTCCTTGAACTTCCTCTACCAAGAGATAAGGGTGTTCTTCGATAAGGTTGAGCGATTCTTCCTTATATTGGTTGAAAATTTGTGAGGCAGCTTTTGGTGTGAGTCCATAGCTGGAAAGTTTGGACAAGATTTGCTCGGTTCCATAGTTGATTTTTAACTTTGCAACGAAGGCTTCTCGGTTTACCTTTGAAAGGTTAGGAATCTGTTCTAACTTGCTAGGATCCTCGAGAATCTGGTCAATTGGGTCTTCGCCATAAATCTCGACAATACGCTCAGCTGTTTTCTTACCAATCCCCTTAAAATTGTCGCTAGCGAAATACTTGATAAGACCGCTAGCAGAAGGTTTTGACCGTTCGTAGCGCGTCATTTGGAGTTGTTCACCATATTTGGGATGATTGGTTAGCTGACCCCAGAAGGTATAATCTTCACCTTCCATGACATCTCCCATGGTTCCTGTAACAATGATTTCATAGTCCTCAAAATCACTGTCTGTTTCGTCAATTTCTAAGAGTAGGATACGAAAAAAATTACTAGCGTTTTCGAAAATAACGCGTTCGATAGTTCCTGAAAAATAAAATTCTTGCATGTGTTTTTCCTAGATACATAATAAGGCTGGGTTTCCCCAACCTTATCTTATTTAGTGTTTTTAGTTATCCTCAACGGTACCAATTTTATTAAGTGGCCAGAAGCGGAATTTAACTTCCCCTACAAGAGCACTCTTGTCAAAGTAACCAACTACTCGACTATCTTTGGAAACAATACGGTTGTCTCCAAGTAGGAAATATTTACCTTCAGGAACAGTAACAGAGAAGGTCGTGTTACCGTCAGCATTGGTTGTAAAGGCCTTGGCATCCTTAGCCAGTTGTTGGAAGTAGCCACTCTTGCTCTTGTCATCGTTGTAAGCATATTCTTTTTGTAGCTTATCCTTGGCAAAGGCAGCTTGGAATTCTTTGAGGTATTCTTCCTTGACTTCTTTACCGTTGACAGTAAGTTTATCATTTTGATAGGTAATGGTATCACCTGGCATACCGATGATACGTTTGACGATTTGTTTCGTCTTACCGTCTTCGACTTCCTTGGCAACGACAATATCGAAGCGTTCAATGGATGTGTGTTTCAAAACGATAACACGTTGATTATTGGCTAGAGTAGGATCCATTGAGTGGCCGTCAACCTGGACAGGGAGCCAAAGGAAGAGGCGAGTCAAAAGGAAAAATGTGATAAAGAGGATAAAGAGTCCCCATTCACGAAGTAAAATGAGGAAGTATTGGGTCCATTTGTTTTTCATAGTTAAGGCCTTTCAGGGTTATTTTAAGCGTTGGTAGGCTTTTTTAGTATTGGCGAAATGATATTTAGCAGTAGCTTGGAGAGCCTGATCTCCGTAGGCTTGAAGAAGCTTAGTTGCGACCTGGTCAGATTTAGCATCAGCACCTGAAGGAAGGGTGTAGCCAACCTCTTGGCTGAGTTTGTCCAGATTTTCCAGGAAGAGATTGCGAGCGATGATAGAGCTCACCGCGACAGCTAAGTATTTCCCTTCAGCCTTTTCTTCTAAAGTGATAGGAAAGTCAAAGCGATTGCGTTCATTCTTGAGGTATTTCTGATAATTTTTCTCACTGGTGAAGGCATCAATGACAATCTTATCTGGTTTAGCACCTGATTGTAACAATAGAAAGATAGCCTGATTGTGGAGAGCTACTTTAACGGACACAGCATTATGACTCTTACCGTCTCCAACCACTTCATTATACTTTCTAGGCGAAAGAAGGAGTGCCTTGTGAGGAATTTTCTCCTCCAAAATAGGTGCAATCTGACGAATCTTGATATCATTAAGATTTTTAGAATCATCGACCCCGAGAGATTTCAAAAAGGCATGGTCAGCTGGGGTAACTAGACTAGCTACAACAGCTAGACCACCAAAATAGGAGCCATTTCCGACTTCATCTGATCCAATTAGGGCTAGGTTTTGCCCATCAGGTGAATGCTTAGGTTCAGCTTGGTATCCAAAACGGCTAGCCAAGACTTCTGGCTTAGCTCCTTGGAAAGTTACCTTTCCTGAAGTATAGGCGATGACACTTATTCCATCGACCTTGGCTGAAAAACTTGCATAAGGATTTTTAGTCGCAGTCGCATAGCTTGCCAGGTCCTTCTGGAGTGTCGAAATCTGCTCTGCTGTCATTTTTAATACGATTGTGCCCATGGAATCTATTTTAGCACAAAAAAGGAGAATTGGTAGATATTTTACAGACTCGAAATCCCTGAAAATTATTTTTCTAGAGAAGTGCAAAGTCTAAAATTTACGAAAGTTAAAATTTAGGATATAATGATTAGAAAGAGAATGCCTAACCATGCTCTTTTTTCCACAATTAGAGAAAATGGGTTGGCATTTAAGTATCGAACACGCCTCAGAGTAAGTGTCTGAATCTTGCTAACAAATGGCGATATAAAAGCAATAAAATAAGGAGAAGCTGCGGTGGCGAATCCGTGACCACCATTGATTGGCAGCTAACAAGCAAATGGCAAATAAGAACCGTTACAAATTTCATTTTGGAGAGAAGAACCTCACGCTAACAACTGATAAGGACAACCTATTCATGGAAGAGGTTGAGCGTGTTGCCCACGAGAAATATAAAATTATCAAAGAGCAGATGAAAAATGCTGACAATGAAACAATCGCTATCCTAATGGCTATCAATTCTTTGTCGACTCAGTTGGAACGCGAAATTCAAGTTGAAGATATGGAAAAAGAGTTGGAAACGTTGAGAGCTAAGCAACTTGAGCAGCTCAAGGTTAAGGCGACAGCTACAAATGACGATGAGGATGACGCATGATTGGACTCCTTGTCTTAGCCATTATGGCTTGGAATTTCTACATTGGCTACCGTCGAGGCCTCTTTATGCAAGCCTATTACGTGGTTTCAGTCATTATCGCCATGTGTGTGGCGGCCTATTTCTACCGGTCGCTAGGAGAGGCTATCAATCTTTGGGTACCTTATACCAATCCAACCAAGGATGCTAGTATAGCTTTCTTTAAAGATCAGAACATCTTTTCACTTGACCGTGTCTATTATGCGGGTGTTGCTTATTTTGCTATCTACTGTATAGCCTATTATGGCTTACGCTTTCTTGGTATTTTCTTCCATTTTGTGAGAATTGAGCGACTTGATCAAAGACGTTACCAAGTGGTAGGTGGCGTCTTGGCCACCTTAGTGAGTCTTGTGCCTTTGACTATGTTGGGGAATATTCTTGCGACTGTTCCTATGAACAACATTCAAACGCTCTTGTCATCGAGCTGGGTTTTACGTATCTTGATTAATGGTTATTTTCCAGTTAGTCAGATTATCCAGCATTTGTGGACAAGTGTGATATAGAAAATAGAAGTCTTCCTTGATTAAGGGAGACTTTTTTGTTCTTTGTTTTGGTAGGATATGAAAAAGACCGGACACAAGGTCTCAGTCTTTCTTAACTATTTTTACCCTAAGGTTGCAATGGTACATCCGGAACCACCAGCACTCTGTGGGGCATATTCAAAACTTTTAACATGGCGATGACGGCGGAGATATTTGGTAACGGCATCACGGATGACACCTGTACCAATACCGTGGATGATGTCCACCTGACTCATGTTATTAAGTAGGGCTTGGTCAATAAAGGCATCAAGCTCTTGCATGGCTTCTTCGTAACGTTTCCCACGAAGGTCTAGACGGGCACGAGGACCGCCAGATGACTTTTTGGCTTTTTTAACCACGTTAATCTGTTTCTTCTTAGGTTGTTGGGCTTCTGCTTGGGCACGAACAAGAGTGAATTCATCCGCCTTGAGTGTCATCTTGATGAGACCTACCTGGGCTTCCCAGTTACCATTTTTGGCTTGACTGGTAAGCGTACCACGTTGACCATAGGCGGTAACGATGATATCATCTCCGACACGAGGGGCACGCGCAGCCTTTTCTTTCTTAGCCTTACGAAGGACTTTATTCTTAGAGAGGTCCACTTGTGGGGCAAGTTTCTTGAGTTTTCCTTTGGCGTCGATAACTTCATGAGGTTTGAGTTGACTCTTATCGTGAAGATTTTTGAGAATACTATCGCTCTCAGCCAAAGCTGTATCCACCATCTCTTGAATTTCTTTTTGAGCCTTTTCGAGTTCCTTGTCGTACTCATGGGAGAATTCGTTATAGAGTTTCTTGACCGCACGGTTGAATTTAAGGTTCTCTTGCTCAACGTCCTTGATGTGCTCCAGACGTTTTTGTGTTTCCACAGTTTGGGCTTCAAGTTGCTCGATGATACGGTTGACATCACTATCAGTATCCGTTAGGTTTTCCGCTTCCTTGACAATAATCTCATTCAAACCGAGGCGGCGAGCAATCTCAAAGGCGTTAGAGCGACCAGGAACCCCCTGCATAAAACGATAGGTAGGACTTAAAGTCGCTGTGTCAAACTCCATGCTGGCATTTTCCACATGTTGCGTCTCAATCCCATAGGCCTTAAGCTCAGGATAGTGAGTAGTAGCCATGGTTTTAATCTGGCTCAAACGGAGGTGCTCTAGGATTGCCATGGCTAGACTAGCCCCTTCCTGAGGGTCAGTACCAGCCCCAAGCTCATCGACCAAGATAAGACTGTTGCTGTCGGCAGCGTCCAGAATCTCGACAATGTGGGTCATGTGACTAGAGAATGTTGACAAACTCTGTTCAATGGACTGTTCATCTCCGATGTCCGCAAAAATCTCTTGGAAAATGGCCACACGGCTGCCCTTATCGGCTAAGATTGGAAGACCAGATTGAGCCATTAGCTGTGCTAGTCCTAGAGTTTTAAGCATGACCGTTTTACCACCGGTATTGGGACCTGTAATGACAATGGCTGTGAGGTCCTCATCAAAGCGTAAATCGTTGGCTACTGGGTTGACCAAGAGAGGGTGACGAACGTTAAGCAGTTGAAGTGTTTGGTTGTCACTAATCTTTGGAATAACCGCCTTCTTATCTTGGAGATAGAGGTATTTTCCTCGAATGAAGTCTATGTGGCCCAAAATCCAAGCGTTGTTGGCAATCGCAGCGGCTTGTGGACGGAGTTGATCAGACAATTCATGCAGGATACGAGCCATCTCATGACGTTCGTCTGCACGTAATTGTGTAATTTCTTCGTTAAGCTGTATAACGGCGCGTGGCTCGATATACACTGTGTTTCCAGAGCTTGAGATGTCATGCACAACCCCAGCAATACGGTTACGGTAGGTATTTTTGACAGGCAGCACTGAACGACCATTACGACTAGCAATCAAACTCTCAGCCAACATGTGGCCAGATTTTTTGAGAATGTCTTGCAAGGTCTGGCGAATAGCATCATCGCAAGATTTGAGTTGACGACGGATATTCTGCAACTCAGGGCTAGCAAAATGTTCAATGAAACCACGATCATTGATACTTTGAAGGCTGCCTTGTAGACTTGGGAAGGCCTCAATCTTTTCGAAAAGACGTTTAAGAGCGACGAGCTCAACATTTTCAAGGTCAGCGTAGAAGCGACCAAGGTCAGCTGAAGCTTGCAGCACCTTCTTGATGGCAATGAGTTCCTGGATGTTGAGGTCAGCATCCAGTTCCAAGCGACGCAAGGGCTCAGAAATATCTCGCAAACTACCAATGGCAAAGCCATGGTGCTCTACGAAAATCTCAGACATTTCTTGGATTTCTGTAAATTGATTTTGAATTCTTTCTGGATTGGTCATAGGCACCAAGTCACGCAACTCCGCCTGAGCCTGTTCAGTCTGCAGGTATTCTGTGAACTGGTCCTTGACCTTGTTAAATTCTAATTGGTCTAAAATCTTTGTGTTCATAGCTTCTATTATAGCACATTTGCCTATGGGGCGTGGAGGTGGGAAATGCCTGAGGTCGTTTTATGGGCGGACTTTTGTCATCAGATGTTGACTAGCTATTTTTACAAAAGAGTCTCCCTAAAATAAGAGATTTTCAATTAAAACCAATGCTCTCATCTATGCTATAATAAACCTATGACTAATCAGAAAAAATTACTCCTAATTGACGGTTCATCCGTTGCCTTTCGTGCTTTTTTCGCACTTTATAATCAAATTGACCGTTTTCGTAACAATAATGGCCTTCATACCAATGCTATCTACGGTTTCCACCTTATGTTGGACAACCTGCTTGAGCGTATCCAACCGACTCATGTTTTGGTAGCCTTTGATGCTGGGAAAACAACTTTCCGTACAGAGATGTTTGCAAACTACAAGGCTGGTCGTGCCAAGACTCCAGAGGAATTTCGTGAGCAGTTCCCTTATATCCGTGAGATGTTGGCTGCACGTGGTATCGCCTATTATGACCTGGCTCAGTACGAGGCAGACGACATTATCGGTACCTTGGCTAAGATGGCTGAAAATATCAGTGAGGACTATCAAATTACTGTTGTCTCTGGGGATAAAGACTTGATTCAGCTGACTGACGAAAACACAGTCGTTGAGATTTCGAAGAAAGGTGTGGCTGAGTTTGAGGCCTTCACACCTGACTACCTCATGGAGAAAATGGGTATTACTCCAGCGCAATTCATCGACCTCAAGGCCCTCATGGGTGATAAGTCCGATAATATTCCAGGGGTTACTAAGATTGGTGAAAAGACTGGTCTCAAGCTCCTCTTGGAACACGGTTCCCTTGAAGGTATCTATGAGCATATTGATGAGATGAAGAAGTCCAAGATGAAGGAAAATCTCATCAATGATAAGGAACAAGCCTTCCTTTCTAAAACACTGGCGACCATTGATACCCAGTCTCCTATTGAAATTGGCCTAGATGATACAGCCTTTACGGGACCTGACCTTGAAAAATTGGCAGCCTTTTATGACGAGATGGGCTTTGTTCAGTTCAAAAATGCCCTTGGTGGAGAGGCTGTGCCGCAGGATTTTGATGTGGCCTATACTGAGCCTAGCCAAGTGACAGCGGATCACTTTAGCTCTGATGATTTCTTCTATTTTGAAATTCTCGGTGACAATTATCACACAGAACCTATCATCGGTTTTGCTTGGGGGAATGACAAGCAGATTTATGCGTCTACAGATACAGACCTACTTAAATCAGAGGCATTCCAGGCAGCTCTTTCAAAAGCTGTTAATATCTACGATTTCAAGCGTAGTAAGGTCCTTTTGAGCCATCTAGGTATTGACTTGCCTACGGCTAATTTTGATGCACGTCTGGCCAAGTATCTGCTCTCAACCGTTGAAGACAATGAATTGTCAACCATTGCCCGTCTCTATACGGACCTACCGTTGGAAACAGATGAAGTGGTCTATGGCAAGGGAGCTAAGCGTGCGGTTCCTGAAAAAGAGGTCTTGCTCAGCCACCTGGCTAAGAAAGTCAAAGTCCTTCAGGTTGCCAAACCGGTCATGCTCGAAAAATTGGCTGAACACGTTCAATCAGAGCTCCTCTTTGATATGGAATTACCACTGGCAAATGTACTAGCCAAGATGGAAATCGCTGGTATTAAGGTCAAGGGACAAACCCTTAACGAGATGGCAGTGGAAAACCAAGTAGTCATTGATAAATTGACCCAAGAAATCTACGAAATGGCGGGCGAGGAGTTCAATATTAACTCGCCTAAACAGTTGGGTGTTATCCTTTTTGAAAAGATGGGGCTACCTTTGGAATACACTAAGAAAACCAAGACCGGTTACTCAACAGCTGTGGATGTCCTTGAACGATTAGCACCGATTGCTCCAATCGTAGCTAAGATTTTGGAGTACCGCCAAATCACTAAGCTTCAGTCTACCTATGTCTTGGGGCTTCAGGATTATATCCTTGAGGATGGTAAAATCCATACCCGTTATGTGCAAGATTTAACTCAGACAGGTCGTTTGTCATCAGTGGATCCCAACTTGCAAAATATCCCTGTTCGCTTGGAGCAAGGTCGTCTCATTCGTAAGGCCTTTGTCCCATCGACTGAGGATGCAGTGCTTTTAAGCTCGGATTACTCACAGATTGAGTTGCGCGTGCTTGCCCATATTTCGGGAGATGAGCATTTGATTGCAGCCTTTAAAGAGGGGGCAGATATCCATACCTCTACAGCCATGCGTGTCTTTGGTATTGAAAAGCCAGAGGATGTCACACCTAACGACCGTCGTAATGCAAAGGCTGTTAACTTCGGGATTGTTTATGGCATTTCTGATTTTGGTCTTTCTAACAACCTTGGCATTAGCCGTAAGAAGGCCAAGGAGTATATCGACACCTACTTTGAACGTTATCCTGGTATCAAGGCCTATATGGATAATGTGGTTCGTGAAGCCAAGGATAAGGGCTACGTAGAAACTCTCTTCCACCGCCGTCGTGAGTTGCCAGATATTAATTCTCGTAACTTTAACGTCCGCAACTTCGCAGAGCGTACAGCTATCAACTCTCCTATCCAAGGAAGTGCCGCTGATATCCTCAAGATTGCTATGATTAACCTAGACAAGGCTCTGGTAGAAGGTGGCTATAAAACTAAGATGCTCCTCCAGGTACACGATGAAATCGTCCTTGAGGTGCCGAACGACGAACTTGTAGCGATGAAAGCCTTGGTTAAAGAAACCATGGAAGCTGCAGTCGAACTCGCTGTCCCTCTCATCGCAGATGAGAATGACGGCCGCACATGGTATGAGGCAAAGTAAAACATGAAAGAAAATTTTCCATTTACCTATTTTCTCTTGCGCTACATGCTAGGATTTCTGGCCGTTGTCCTAGCTATCGTGGCAGTATTGGTGATCATCACCTACTTTATGACCAAGTAGAAATAGACAGATAAAAGCTGGACTGAGGTCCGGCTTTTTTGCCTATTGAAAACCACCAGATATGCTAGTGGTTCCGAAAAGTTTTTAACGATGTATCAAAAAAGTCCCCCTAAAGTGTTATATTAGATAGGGGTTCCCGACCAGTAGCTAATATACTAATGAGACTTGCTAGTCGGGTCAGCTAGCAAAGGTGGTGCTGAAGTGGAACTATTCGGTGGTTTTTTAAGCCTTGGCCGGTAGCAGAGGCTTTCATCCGAAGAGCAAGTTACAAGTTCTAATCTATGAACTTAGAAAGGAAGGAATAACTTAGAACAGCTCTCAAATAAATTTGGAATAAACATTTCTAATTTTAGTTATATAATTAAATTGATTAATCGTTAACCTTTATTTTATAATTAGATAAACAAATTTGAATTTCTGGAGTAGTAGTGCAATGAAAAAGGATAAATATAAGAATTTGATTTTCGCATATACGGTTTTATATACATTTGTAACGGTGCTAAACAGCATTTTGTATTTATATAACGGAATATATGAGGATCCGAGCGGAAACTGGCACGAAATAGACAGAGCAATCATAGTTTTAATAGGTGTAGTGGCATATGCTCTTGTTACAGAGCTGATTATAAAGCCTATGGTTCTAAGATATGCAGTTTCGTACATACCGACAGTTTTGCTTGCATTTTTTTATGTATGGTCTACGAGCTTTAGAGAAAATTTAGCTCAGTCCGCGTATATGGACATCTGGATAAATTTCACGTCTATGTTCGTTATATTTTGTATAGTCCATTTTATTGTGTACAAATGTAGAAAAAAGAAAGAGACAATGAAGTAAATTAATTCCAATTTATAGGATTGTATACGGCAAAGGTAGCAATTGAATATGGTAAAATTACTGATGGCTTTTTTAAAGCAGGACTTGTGCCAAAAGAAGTTGGTCCTAGTGGTGGAACATTAGCATTTTTACCCAAAGGAGTATCTTTGACTGGTTCTGTAATGTCATCGCCAAATGAGAAAGCCGATGATCAGTCAGATAAAAGTAAGGATCGTATCTGGGGTGGGCAGTCGCTTTATGGCACCACAGACGATAGTTATTTCTTCTACAAAGTAGACTAATGATTAACAAGCTGAAACTGAAACGTTTCGGCTTTTTTGTTTTCGTCATAGTGACATTTATGTCACTATTTTTTATTGGCCGTATTACCTATAATAGAACCATAACTGAGAACAGCGACAGGAGTTCTTAATAAAAAGGAGTGTCGTATTATGATTGAATTTTTGATGTCAAAAAATGTGACTTATTTGGAATTGTTTTATATCTTTTTGGGAGTAGTTCTTTCAAAGGTATACCTTGCTTTGCGTGGCCGGAAGCACGCTAAACGTGACGTATAACAAAAAGGGTAGCACTCAATGCTATCCTTTTTTGCTGTCTTTATAAGTTTTAATCATTTTCTTCTGTGGTGTGGCCATTGGGAACTGGTCGAAGTCCTCAGCCGCTACCCAGCATAACTCCTTATCGGTAGTGAGTTTGTCGTCATTGACGATCCCTTCCACCATCTCGATGGTCCATTTTTGGTGGCTGAAGGTATGTTTTACAGGTGTAAAATAACTGCTCGTCCACTCTAGTTTGAGGGCATAATTTTCCTCAAAAATAGCCTTTTGAGAGACTGTCTCGAGAATACTATCATCTTTTTCAAAAAGGCTGAGTTGTTGGCTAATAAAGTCCGTTTCCATGATAGGGAAGGACCAGAAACCACCTAGCAGACATCCCTCGATATTTTTTTCGAGCAGAAATTCACCCTTTGCATTTCTGATAATAAAAGCCTGAATTTGCATAGGTTTAGGCTTCTTCTTAGGCAATTTGATAGGGTACTTGTCATAAGTTCCATTGAGATAGGCTGCACAGAAAAAGCGAATTGGGCTTTCGTCTGGTCTCGGATTTTTAGCTGATTCGATATCAGTTCCAAGGTCCATAAGCGCCTGATTAAAGTCCCCTGGACGGTCAGGGTCAATCAAAATGTCCATAATCGCTTGGAAAATCTTACGATTTTTGGCGTCTCCGATATCGTAGTTGACCTCAAAGAGACGAGCCATGACTCGCATAACATTACCATCAACAGCGGGTTCTGGGAGCCCAAAGGCGATGCTAGAAATCGCACCAGCAGTATAAGGCCCTATGCCCTTGAGTTTGGCAATATTGTCATAAGTATCTGGAAACTGACCATCAAAGTCATCCATGATTTGTTTAGCAGCCTTTTGCATGTTTCGGACACGTGAATAGTAACCTAGCCCTTCCCAAGCTTTGAGAAGCTTCTCTTCTGGAGCTTCAGCCAAATCTTTAACTGTTGGAAACCAGTTTAAAAAGCGCTCGTAATAGGGAATGACAGTCTGAACCTGGGTTTGTTGTAGCATGATTTCACTGACCCAGATATAGTAGGGATTTTTAGTTCTTCGCCACGGTAGGTCTCGTTTCTCTCGATCGTACCAGTCCAGGAGGGTACGACGAAAAGAGGCGATTTTCTCAGCATCCCACATGACAATGCCGTATTCTTTTAAATCTAACATATCTCTATTGTAGCAAAGAAATCTTTTTTCAAAAAATTATGCGTTTTTCTGTTAAAAAGATTGACAAAAGTAAGCGTTTACATTATACTAAGAGTGTAAAGAAGATAAGGATTCATCAAGGAGGTAAAAGCCATGGTGAGAGTCAATATTTCAAGGTACAAAAACGGAGACTGAGATCTCTAAACAAAACAGTAGGCAAAACAAATAACTTTATCAATCATCTCTGAGGAGCGTGACCGCATGACAGTAGGACGTTACAAGAACGGAGATTAATTCAGTCGCATAAAATAGCTACAAGGGAGTGATACCACCAGAAGTCGAAAGCTAAACTCAAATCTGTTAACTTAAGAAGAAGTGAGGTAAAGCTCATGAGAAATGTTAGTAGGTATAAAAATGGAGACACTTAGGTTGTTGCGTAAAATAGCCTAAGGAGTGATACCCATGCCACACGAAACGTAAATCCTATATTCTTAAGATGAACGAGGTGAGTTCATGAAAAATATCAGTAGGTATAAAAACGGCGATTAAAAATGTTGCATAAAATAGCTACAAGGGAGTGATACCACCAGAAATCGAAAGCTAAACTCAAGATTAACGTCAAAAAGTGAGGTAAAGCTCATGAGAAATGTTAGTAGGTATAAAAACGGAGACACTTAAGCTGTTGCGTAAAATAGCTTAAGGAGTGATACCGATGCCAAATGAGTAAACTATCGACAAAAGTTAAATGCTTAAATCTTGTAAAAAAGTACCGAGGTGACGCTTATGTTGATGTTTGATGTAAGTCGTTATAAGAACGGCGACAAGTAAATCTCATTGAGTGGTCAATGGGGAGATAGGTCTCAAATCATACGAATCAGAGGTGATTACTATGATGATGAATTTAGGACGTTATAAAAATGGAGACACTTCAAGTTATTGCAAAAAATAGCTTAGGGAGTGATACCAATGTAATAGAAAATTTACAATACAAAAAAGTTATTTGTAAGTTGATGGAGGTAATCTATGATTGCTAGGTATAAAAATGGTGACACACAATGACTCCTCCTTATGAAAATATTTTTTACAAAATTCCAAAAGGATGTTCTAATGACAATTGAAGAATCTTAAAAGCTCATTCTAGCGTGTAAGAATGAGCTTTTTGATATGTTGAATTTTGAAAGTTACTTAATCCTTATTGTTTAACTGGACCTTTCGTAGGAGAGCCAGTCTTTTTTGTTCTTCGACTAGAGCCATAAAGATTTGGTATTGATTTTTAAGATGCGGCAGGAAGCTCTTAGGAATCTTGCTATCAAAGCTTAGGTTGTTCAGAAATATGGGGGCGCTACTGTCTCTATAGATTTGTCCTTGGAAGAAGTAGTTGTCGGTCACGATATCAATTGAGATACGTGATGAGCGCCATCGCCGTTTGCGCATGTACTTGGGTTTCCAACGAATCTTAAGTTGCTGGTCCTTGATATACCACCCCATGATGTCTATTTTAGCGGTCTGTTTCGTTTTGTCATCACAGTAGGTTACTGGTACGCTTAGAACCTGTTGGCTTCTTGGTGAGGTTAAGAAGGGATGAAAATCAGGAATGAAGTCGTAGTCCTTGCTGGATACTTCCGAAAGACCGTTTTCTTCTCGTATTTTGCTACGACTGGCGTACTTGAAGAAGTCAAAACTCTTACCTTGTCTTTCTAGTCGATCAGCCTCTAATTGATATCTTGTCACCTGATCACCGATATTTTTAGTCGTCTTGAGGTAACGCATGATTTCTGCATCCTTGTAGTAAAGAGCGACGAGATTTTTTAGACGCTGACTAGGGTCCAGAGAGTGTAACTTGTTTGGAAAAGACAAGATTTGTATGCTATGAACAGAGGCTAAAGGGACAGCAGCGATACCTGATAAGAGCTTGTCTTGTTCAAAGAGGGAGACGGTGTCAAAATGACTGGTATGACCAATCTGATGTGTTATATCAACAACAAAGAGGTTATTGTCCTGTTTGAAAGTGATAATGTAGGTATCACTCGGACCTAAGTTTTTAAGGTTATATTCTAGGGAAGTAATAGGAATATTATAGTAGTGGTTAAAGGTTGGAAGCCCTAGTTTTTCTCCTAATTTCTTTTTATGATAAAGCATTCTCTTATTTTAGCATGAAGTTTGACCGGAGAAAAGATGATGCATAGGGCTTAATTTTTTTCTGAGGGATTCAAATTTCTATCTCTTCACCTATGTGTCCCGATTTGGAAGAATAAAAAAATTACAAAGAGAGCGTTAAGAGCGTTCTCTTTTATTTGTTAAAAAAATCTAATTTGGAGGTTAGGGATGACACCTAGCGAGCAAAATACACGAGAAGTTATTATTTCTTTCTTGATGGAACAAACAGGATTATCACGTCAGGAAACAGTCACCAGTATTGAAGAACTTGAAGCCTTTGGCTTAGTCGGTTTTGCTTCCAACGGTGATTTCAGACTGAAAGAGGTATAAGTAATGACAAAAATTCAGATGATTACAGCTGACGGATTTCAAACGTCAAAACGTTTCTATGCATTACCCAAAATTCTTTTTGAAAGTGACCGCTATAAACAAATGCGTATTGATACTAAAGTTGCTTACTCAATTCTAAAAGATCGCTTGAGTCTTTCTCTGAAAAACAACTGGATTGACGAAGCAGGATATATTTATCTAGTTTATTCAAATGCTAATTTGATGGAAATTTTGAATTGTTCAAAATCAACACTTCTAAGAATTAAAAAGCAATTGATTGAGTACGGCTTGATTTATGAAGTTCAGCAGTCAAATAGTCAAAAAGGTACCCTCGCAAATAGAATATATCTAGGTCAATTAATTGACGACAAATCTACTAGAACCCTTGTAGACACAGATTTTTCTAAACCTGGTACCCCCCCGGTGTCAGATTTAGACGGGGGGGGTGTCAGATTCAGCCAGGGGGGGTACCAGATTCAGCCAGGGGGGGTGTCAGATTCAGCCACTAATGATACTGATAACAGTGATACTAATATTAGCGACACTGACATTCCTTCTGACGATGACGAGGAGATGGCTCACTCTAGTCAAGATGATAAATATCAAAATACGCTAAACCGTAAAGTTGACGAAGTGACAAAGTACGATAGAGATTATATTTGGGGACTTGTATATGAACGTCTAAGACAAGAGAGGTTCTCAAAAGCTTCAGCAGATTTTGTAATGCGTCACTTTGATGAACGTTATCAATACGCTCTAGAAAACATGCGTTACGCATCCTCTACAGAAAAAATTGCAGAATTTGTCTTTAATGGCATCCTAGCTGTTTTCAATCAAGAGAGACGAAAACAAGAAAATGCTAATGGATGACCTGGCAAATATAAGTAAGTACCTTCTTGAAAGCATGACCTGGATAAGTCTTTAAACTGTCACAAATGTTTTCAGGAGGTAGCAAAATGAAATTTGCTAAACTTACAACAAAAGCTATGCTTGCAGTCACTCTTCTTGGAGTGGGTGGTGCAACAATCAGTGCTATTCAGCACAAGACAGGTGATAATGTCGCACACGCAGACACTCCAGTAAGACGTTACTATGAGTACCGCCGAATTCGTGGAAGACTTTATTACCGTAGTGTCCTAAAAGGCTACGCCAACAACGTTGGTTGGGTCTACGATAGCGTAGGCCCTTGGATTTCAACTGGTATGTAACGAGTTGCTTTAGCTTTGACCTTAGCAGGTCTTAAAACTGCTTGATGTTCCTTGAAAACTGAATAATAATCTTTCGTCCTGATTAGCGATACTGAAGGCATAAAAAAAAGAAACGGGGGCGAAAGCGTAGCTAGTAGAAATATATCTAGCGCCTGGTATCAAGTATAACAAGGGCACACTTACAAGAAGTGAGTGCTAACGAGGTAGGACCCACAGTTAAAATTGTGTGGTTGGTCAAGCGGGCCGTGGCTACCAGCCTTAATGAGTTCGAGGTGAACAAAGCTATAAACCTTGCGTCAAAATGCAGATTTAACTATGGTTAAACAAAAGCAAAAAAAGGAGTTCGAAATGAATGATACTCTTTTGAGATTATCCGATCTCAGGCAACTCGGTCTTGAAGGTGGTGTAATGCTATATCTTCAAGACGGTACCGTTGCCAAATGTCGGCCAAAGTTCGCAGCAATTCAAAAAAAAGAGCGAAAAAATGGACGACTTGTAAACGTGGAAGAGATTGTGCCTTTTGCAACTATATTTCAAGCAATATCAGTCGTTAAACGAAATAATTTAGTTATTGCAAGAAAATTTGTGCAAAACAACCAATCCTTCCTTCGCTTAAGCGGTGTCGGTTATCACCGCAAGGAAAAGAAAAGAGAGGTATGAGACTTTGAATAAAGCAAAATTTATTTCACTTATCTCAACAGCAGTGCTTGCAACTGCATCATCAGGGGTTTTCGCTGATGAAACAACGCCTGTTATTGACGGGTCAACTAGCCCAACGGTTAGCGTGACTGCTCCTGTTCCAACAGATAAGTCAACAGACAAGGCTCCTGATACAAGTGCTAGTCATGTATCAGACGGGACTTCTGGTGTTGCAGCACCTACAACACCTGTGACACCAGCTCCTTCGACAACACCAAAGACTGAGGAAAAGCCATCCACTTCTGAGACGGTGACTCCTACTGTTCCAACAGATAAGTCAACAGACAAGGCTCCTGATACGAGCGCTAGTCATGTATCAGACGGGACTTCTGGTGTTACAGCACCTACAACACCTGTGACACCAGCTCCTCCAACAACACCAAAGACTGAGGAAAAGCCATCTACTTCTGAGAAGGTGAAGTCAAAAACAACTGCTTCTAGCAGTCAAATTCCTGACCCAAATAAGGTAACGGATAAAGCTCCTGAAGCTAAACCGTCAACTGAGAAACAAGCAGCAGCCACTGAAACAGAGGCGTTACCACACACTGGTGATGACACTGCCCTTACAGTAAGCCTTACAAGCCTAGGCGCATTTCTTACTGCAGCAGGACTTGGTTTCTTGCCAAAACGTAAGAAGGACTAGATGGATTACCTAAAACCAATTTTAGGAATTCTTTTATCATTTGTAATTTTAATTGGTCTTAATATGCTATACATTTTAATCGGCCGTTATATTACAAATTTTAAAAAATTATCAGGACGGTTTGAATGGCTTGATAAACCCGTCTTAAAGAAGAGGTCTTCAGCAACCTCTACACAAATTCATTACGACATCCATCGGGGTTAGTTAAAAATTTATAAAAATTTAAAACTTACATCGACATTATAGCATAATAATGTCAGAAAATAAATAAACCTAATCATTAAAATACAAGCCAGTTAGATTTCATTTAACCAAGAACTACGATAAGACATTGGTTAGTAGCGAGTGCTTTTTAGGAGCGTAACGGGGTTCGATTCCCTGGCTCGTTATTTGTTTGAATATTGACCTAGATAAGTCAATAAACTGTCTATGAAATCTAACTGTCCTTTGTATAGATGGAGGTTCTATCATGATTGAATATAAACAAGAAGCTCCACAAGTCATCTTACTAGAAGATGAACCTTGTGTAATTATTGAAGAAAACTAACTAGAGGCTAATGCCTCTTTTTGCAAAACAAAGGAGAAATAATAAAAATGGAAGTTGTTACTAAAATTATAACTATTATGGGTGGTCTGGTTGCTATTGGCGGACTAGGATGGTGTTTTGTTGGCGCAATTGACTTTTTCCAAGGAAAAAAGAATTCAAACGCCCAACAAACGGATAGCGGAATGTCAAGTATGATCTATGGCGGAGGTATAGCTGCTGTAGCATCAGGTATTGCAGCTGCAATTGTTGCTGCGATCAACGCAATTCAATTTTAAAAGATATTTAGAGAGATACCAAAGCGTTAATAATTATGATACAATAAGAAAAAGATTAGGAAAGAGGTTGATGATTATGAATAGAGAAGAATGGATTGACTATTACGAAAGTATCAATGGTCATAAACCATCTATTTCAGAGGTTTATGAAGCCGAAAAAAATGGTGATATTTTTGTAATTTCTGAGTCATCTACTCCTTTAACTGTCGAAAGTCAGGATTATATTTCAAATCATAGTCCTAACTATCGCAAAAAATCAGCCTGGAGAAGCCTTTGGAATGCACTGACATTTATCTTCAGTGTTTTATGGGGGTTGGTAAAACTTGGTTTCTCACTTGCTTTATTTATAGTTAATATTATTTTGACCATTTTCTTCTTTTTTGTACGTATCATAGGTTTTGTTTTTCTCTTATCACGTTAATATTTATCATGAAGTGTTTCAGACACTTCTTTTTTTATCCTTAAAGTATGAAGGGAGGACTATGGACGAACTTATAAAAAACATGACAAAAAGTTTAAGGCAATATAATAGCGCTGCAAACCAAGCTGTTATTGGTATTAATAAAAGTTTTGTTGTAGTAGGTTATATTATTGTTAGTTTCTTTTTGTTAGTAGAAATGATGTCCTGGTACAAGTATCTTAAGCAACAAGGCGGAGAACTGACTTATCGTCTCATGTTAGAAGTTGCTTTAAAGTATCTTATTGCATACTTTCTAGTAGCCCTGTCAAGCCAAATTGTTGTTGCTATTATGCAGGTTACTAGTCTATTGATACGTATGGTTGGAGCTAACGTATCGAATGATCTTTTTGAATTTACAGCTCTTAAAAAAGGAAATTGGGTCATTAGGGCGGTTGTAAATGCACTAGCATATCTTTGCGGTGCCACAGCCTTGATGCTAACAAATATCCTAGTATTTATGAGATTTATTGAACTTTATCTCTACAGAGCCGTATCACCTTTAATCGTTGCTTTTTGGATGTCTGATGACACAAGAAGCATTGCGACTAATTTATTGAGAAAGACTACCGCAGCTGCCCTACAAGGACTTTTGATTGTCATTTTATTGGTTATTTGGCATGCCTTCGGAGTGCAAACCGATATTGACCTAGCTAATGCAGATTGGATAAAAACATTTGCATCAGGTTTTTCTTATATTGGAAAGTGCATTTTATTTGTTTGGTTGCTCTTAGGTTCACAACGGATGGCAAGATCACTTCTCCAAGCTAACTAAATGGAGGTATATAGTTGAATAAAAGTAAATTAGGGTCGATTTTCCTAAAAGAAATTGACCAGTATGAAAGATCGGTTGTAGGCGGTATGACGGCCCGCATTTTTATAATGGTCTTAGGTGTAGGAGCTGTCGTTATGATTGGTGTCTTACCAACAGTTTTTTGGTCTATTCCTGACCTATATATGTATATGGTGGTTGCTCTAGGAACACCACCTTTTATCGTCTATGGGTTTAAGTTGGACGGGATTGTTAAAGAACGGTTGCTATTTATCTTAACAATTCAAGAACGAAGCTATCAAACTGATGATGATTTCACAGCATTTGGAAATAACATGGAGGTAACTTATGGTAATTCTGCCTTTTCACAAGCAAAAGATGTCCACGAATGGAATTAA
>OGHZ01000408.1_pt1 | contig 32645 bp, 32 predicted proteins | sample 1571661 | NCBI WGS metagenome assembly OGHZ01 (sample SAMEA2582040, study PRJEB24529) | metagenome | biome: Human gut stool | place: China | collected 2011 | reverse complement strand
CGGGTGGTTTATTTGTTTCGCACCTTCGGAGCGAAACGGACTTAAAGTCACATAATTAAAAAGATTCAATGATGTGTCATTGAATCTTTTTAATTCATCTCATTTTTACAAATTAAAGCAATACTACCGATAACGTCTCAATTGAGGTGGTTCATAAGACTGGACAAAAGCTTCAATTTCTGAAAAATCATCTGTAAAGAGGAATTTTGCTGCTGTTTCAGCCTCCAAAAAATCATGAGCAACCATGGTATCTAACATCGTTTTCATAGCATCATAATAGCCATTGAGATTGAAGAAAACACAGGGTTTGTCCAACTTACCGACTCGAGCAGCTGCAATAGCTTCAGAGATTTCTTCCAGTGTCCCTAGACCTCCTGGAAGGGCGATAAAGAGATCTCCTTGCTCTAGCATAGCAGTCTTTCGTTCTGCCATAGTTTCTACTATGGTCATTGAGGTTAACCCCTCATAAGCTATCTCCCTATCTTTGAGGAATTGTGGCATAATGCCATGAGCCTGTCCACCATTTTCCAAAACCGTATCACCAAGAACTCCCATAAGTCCCATCTTACTGCCACCATAGACTAGGGTATGCCCATTTTTAGCAATCCACTGACCCAAGGCAATTGTTGCTTTCTTAAAGCTAGGATTATCACCCATATTAGCACCCAAATAGACCGTTACTTTCATTGAAGTCCTCCTTTTTATTCTATTATAACGCAAAATTCCTGCCATAACTGACAGGAATTTTTTCTTAGTCTTTACGCTCCAAATTACGAAGCATTTCATCAATTTTATTACCGTATTCGATAGACTCATCTTTAATAAAGGTCAAATCCGGAATCTTATACATAGTCAATTTTTTACCAAGTTCACGCTTGATTGTCCCAGTAGCCTTTTCAAGACCAGTTTGTGCTTTTTGGTTATCTGAGGCCAAGGTTGAATGAATGGTGTAAAAAATCTTAGCAGCTGACAAATCACCAAGCATCTGTACATCTGTGATAGTGACATCTTGCACGCGTGGATCACGAACTTTCTTTTGAAGAATTTCATTGACCTCACGTTTGATTTCCATACCAACACGGTCTACACGAAATGAATTTCCCATAGTCTTATCCTTTCTCTCTTATTATGATGGAACAAAAGCCAGGCCAGATGACCTAGCTTTGTCTCCTAAGTAAGCTTTCTTAAAAGCTAACAAAATTAACGTTTAATTTCTTCCATAATGTAAGCTTCGATAACGTCATCAACTTTAATATCGTTATAGTTTTCAATCATCAAACCACCCTCTTGAGCGTTTCCGACTTCTTTAACGTCATCTTTAAAGTGTTTCAAGCTTGCCAATTTACCATCAAAAATAACGACACCATCACGAATCACACGGGCACTTGAATCACGAGTGATTTTACCACTAGTAACCATGAACCCACCGATTGTTCCGACTTTAGAAACTTTGAAGGTTTCACGGATAATAGCTTCACCAATGACTTTTTCTTCAAATTCAGGATCAAGCATCCCTTTCATGGCATCTTCGATTTCTTCGATAACCTTGTAGATGATGCTGTGAAGACGAATTTCAACTTCATCAGTTTCCGCTTGTTGACGTGCTTGTGGTGTAGGACGAACGTTAAATCCGATAACAACAGCATCTGAAGCTTCCGCAAGAGTAATATCAGATTCGTTGATAGCACCTACTGCTGAGTGAACAACATTAACACGAACACCCTCAACATCAATCTTAAGAAGTGATGCTGCCAAGGCTTCAACAGAACCTTGTACGTCGGCCTTGATGATAACATTAACAGTCTTCAATTCACCAGCTTTAAGGGTATCAAAGAGGTTATCAAGACTAACACGATGTGTTTGTTGACGTTGTTTCATAAGGGCACGTTTGGCACGTTCTTCACCGGCTGCACGAGCTGCTTTTTCATCTTCATAAACGGCAAAATGGTCACCCGCCATAGGCGCTTCGTTCAAACCAGTAATTGAAACTGGTGTTGATGGTGCTGCAGTCTTAATACGACGACCAAGGTCATTGGTCATAGCACGGACACGTCCGAAGGTATTACCAACAACGATTGGGTCTTGAACATGCAAAGTACCTTGTTGAACAAGGAGGGTTGCAACCGCACCTTTACCTTTATCCAAACGCGCTTCAATAACGGTACCGATGGCACGAACTGTTGGGTCAGCTTTAAGTTCTTCCACTTCAGCCACAAGAAGAACTGTTTCAAGCAATTCTTCAATATTTTGACCAAACTTCGCTGAAATTTCAACGAATTCGCTATCGCCACCCCATGCTGTTGAGATAACGCCATGCTCTGCCAATTCACCGATTACACGCTCTGGGTTAGCACCTGGTTTATCAATCTTGTTAATCGCAACAATGATTGGAACACCAGCAGCCTTAGAGTGGTTGATGGCTTCAATAGTTTGTGGCATAACACCGTCATCCGCAGCGACAATCAAGATAGTAATATCTGTAACAGAAGCACCACGGGCACGCATAGATGTAAAGGCCGCGTGTCCTGGAGTATCAAGGAAGGTGATTTTCTTACCACCCTCTTCAATTTGGTAGGCACCAATATGCTGTGTGATACCACCAGCTTCTCCAGTCGCAACACGTGAGTTACGAAGGGTATCAAGAAGGGTTGTTTTACCATGGTCAACGTGTCCCATGATAGTAACAACTGGTGCACGTTCTACCATAGCATCTTTATTGAGGTAGTCTTCGTCAACAAAGAAACGTTCGATATCAGCATTATCGACTTCTTCTTTCTTGGTTGCTTCAATACCGTAGTCAACCATCAACAACTCAATAGTATCCCCATCAAGAGATTGGTTCTGAGTTGCCATAACACCCATCATGAAGAGTTTCTTAACGATTTCAGCTGGCTCACGTTTAATACGTTTTGCGATTTCTGCAACCGTCATGCCTTCAGTATATTCAAATTCTTTTGGTAATTCATGGAATTTACGCTCTGTTACTGGTTTTGGAGCTGAATTACCACGGTTATTTTTACCTTTTTTATTTTTGTTTTTATTCCAGTTACTATTTCGTTGATTTCTCACTTGGTTTTGATTATTCCACTTATTATTTCTTGTTTGCTTAGGTCCATCTTCATTCTCGCGACGATTATCACGTGATTTATCTGGACGTGCCTTTTTACGACGTGTATCTTGTGCTTGTGCAGCTGGAGCTGGTTGAGCAGCCGGTGCTGGCTTGGGAGCTGGCTTAGCTTCAGCAACTGCTTTTTGAGCAGCGACTTCAGCCTGTTGTTTTTCTTTTCTTGCCTTTTCCTGTTCTTTCGCACGGCGTTGCTCTGCAGCTTTTTCTTCACGGAAGCGTGTTTCACTTTGACGTGAATATTCTGCATTTTGCTCTGCTTTCAAGGCTGCTGCACGCGCTTTAAAGTCAATACGTGGACCTGCCTGATTGTTGCGGGCAGTATCGTTACGTTTATTTCGACCCTGATTATTGCGCTGTTTACCTTGGAAATTACGGTCACGATTACTATTGTTATCGCGGTTCCCATTGTTACGGTTTCCTTGACCATTTCCATTTTGGTTGCGACGATCATTATTCTGACGTTTACCTTGATCGTTTCCTTGTTGATTTCGGTTACGATTACGGTTGTCACGGCCTCCGCCATTTTGACGACGCTCTGCTTCTGCCTTGGCACGTGCTTCACGTTCTGCCTTAAAATTACGGCTTTGTGGTTTTTTCGGAGTCGCAGGGGCTTCTTTGACTTCAGCCTTCGATGCTTCTTTAGCTGGAGCTGATTTGGCAACAGGTGCCTTATCAACCTTAGGCGCTACCTTTTCCTCTTTAGGAGTTGGTGTCGCTTTAGGAGCTGGCTTGCTTTCAGCCTTAGCTGTTCCCCCTTTTAAACTTGAAGTGATACGATTAGCATCAGCTTCTTCAACTGATGAGGAATGGCTCTTCACAGAAAGACCAAGTTCTTGAGCTTTCGCAACAACAACCTTACTTTCTACACCAACCTCTTTTGCGATTTCATATAATCGTTTCTTTGACACGTGATGTCCTCCTATTCTTTAGTCCATAAGAGTCCTCATTTTCTTTGAAAATCCAGCATCAACTACAGCAACCGTTTTTCTTGGTTTACCAATAGCCATGCTTAATTCCAGTGCGTTAAACACTGTGGAGACTTCTATATTATAGTAGTTACATTTATCAGTCGTCTTTTTAGTCACGTTACTACCAGCATCATTGGCAAGAAAAACTAGTCTCGCCTGTCCTGATTGAACTGCCTTGATGACAAGTTCTTCGCCAGAAATAAGTTTTCCAGCTCTTTGTGCCAGTCCTAACATATTTGACAATTTTTCTGTGTTATTCAAGACCTAACTCTCTTCTTTTGACCTTGTGATCCACATAAGCAATGAGTTCATCATAAAAACTTTCAGGAACATCCATTGAGAAACTATGGTTAAAAGCACGTTTCTTTTTAGCTTGGAGAGCTTCTTCATTATCTAGTTTAATGTAAGCACCTCGGCCATTTTTCTTTCCTGTTGGATCAATGAAAATCTCACCATCTTTAGTTTTTACAATGCGGAGCAAATCACGTTTATCAATGATTTCTCCTGAGACAACTGATTTGCGTAAAGGTATTTTTCGTGTTTTAGCCATCAAACACCTCTATGTTCTTCTTATTCTTTTTCTGTTGTTTCAGTTACTTCTTCTGTTGTGACTTCAACAGGTGTAGCATCTTCTGCAACAATCTCGTCAACAACTTCCTCAGTAGCAGCCTCAGCTTTTTCAGCTTCGAGTGCTTCATATTCAGAAGCTGACTTGATGTCAATACGGTAACCAGTCAAATGAGCTGCCAAACGAACGTTTTGTCCACGACGACCAATTGCAAGAGATAATTTGTTATCTGGTACAACTACTGTCGCACGTTTGCTATCATCTTCGTCAAAGAGAACATAGTCCACTTCAGCCGGTGCAATAGCATTGTAGATAAATTCAGCTGGATCTTCAACCCATTGAATAACGTCAATATTTTCCTCAACAGGAACTTCAATTCCTGTCTTAGCATCCAAACGTGTTGGGTGGAAACGGCTGACAACTTTCTTGATGTTGCTTCCACCACGACCAACGATAGTACCAATAGCATCAACGTTAGGGTTGTGACTGCGAACAGCAACTTTGGTACGATCACCAGCTTCACGAGACACGCTCATGATTTCTACAGTTCCATCAAATACTTCAGGAATTTCTTGTTCCATGATACGTTTGATGAATTCTGGATGGCTACGGCTTACAAAGACGTTAACACCTTTAGGGTTGTTTTCAACTTTATAAACATAAACATCGATGACGTCGTGTGACTTAAAGCTTTCGCCAGGAATTTGGTCTTGGCGTGACAATTGAGCTTCGAGCGTTCCAAGATTCACATAAATGAAACGTTGGTCAAAGCGTTCAACTGTTCCTTGCATGATTTCACCTTCATGTTGCTTATAGTCATTATAAGTGATTTCACGCATCTGCTTGCGCATCTTTTCCATAATGGTTTGTTTGGCAGATTGCGCTGCGACACGGCCAAATTCATCGACTGACTCTTCAAAACGAATCTTGTCACCAAGCTCGTAGGCAGAGCTGATAGCAAGGGCATCTTTCAAGCTAATTTCCAAACGACTATCAAAGACTTCATCTACAACTTCACGAACAGTATAAACTTGAAAATCACCTGTTTTTTCATTGAATTCAACTACAGCTGATTCTGACTGACCATAACGACGCTTGTAGGCTGACTTAAGCGATTCAACCACAGCATCGATGATATCTTCCTTGTTAATGTGTTTTTCTTCTTCCAAGACACGGAAGGCTTCTAGCATTTCTTTGCTCATATTCTTTGTTGTTTTAGCCTCTAAAGGCTAAAACTGGCATCCTTTCTTTATTTACACTAAGAGTTTTAGAGTTTGACTGCCAAACGAGCTTTAGCAACTGTTTGATAGGGAATCTCAACAGTTTTATGGCGAGTCTTATCAAGGTAATCAATTGTTAGGGTTTCCCCATCAAAGGCCACCAAGTCACCTTGGAAAATCTTGATCTTATCAATAGCCTTGTAAAGACTAACATTGATATACTGACCAACAGCATTTGTCAAAGCTTCTTTGGTTTTTAAGGGACGCTCTAACCCTGGACTAGAAACTTCCAGCATGTATTGATCCGGGAAAGGATCAGGCTGAATAGTATCCAAGAGGGGACTGATAATTTCAGTCAAGTCTGCAGTATCTTCTACAGTAATACCTCCTGGCTTATCAATCAAAACTGACAAGACATAGTCACCGCCAAGCTTTTCGTACTCGATATCGACCAGTTCGTATGGCTCAGGAATAGCTGGAGCTACGACTGCCGTCACGAGATCAATAATTTTTTGCGACATTATGACCTCCTTACACACACAAGAGACGAAGTTTCTACTCCGCCTCTCTTTCGTTATTTTCCTATATTATAGCATAGCTCAAAAGCCATTGCAAGGAATAACCATATTGCTATCATTTCATAACAAAAAGGTTGGGAATCACCCAACCTTATTTATTGCGTCGCTGGAACAGTGCTATAAGTAGTCACACCCGATCCATTATTATTGTATGTAGGGGTTGTCGTACCTTGTTCCTGAACATAATTACCTGTGTTTTCACTATAGTTATTGCTATAGGTAGTACCTCCATTGTAGGTACTTACCGATCCACCACCAGCTGCCTCAGATGACCCGCCCTCATAATTTGAAGATGCCTCACTCGAAGCCGCACTTCCTTTGGAATTAACAAAATCATCTGAGCCATAGTTAGAGCTACCAGAACCATAGAGAACCAAACTAGTCTTAAGATTAGATTCAGAAACTTTCTTCTTACCGACTTCCTTCTTAATACGGTTTTGTACCTTAAGAATATCCTCAGTTGAAGCTACTTGATAACTTCCACCATTGATCATGGCATCCGAACCAGCCAATTGGTAGGACTTAATATTTTTAAGGGCATCACTATAACCCATCAAGCTACGCAAAGTATTGGTATCACCAAGATCGATACTGGTTTGAACATTTGAACTTACAGCCGACAAAATTTTCTTGTAAGAACCAATAGAGTCCATCTTCAAGAGCTTAGCTACAACCTTTTGAATAACCTCACGTTGACGTTTTTGACGACCATAGTCACCATCAGGGTCATCGTAACGCATACGTGAATAGACTAAAGCTTGCTCACCATTGATTTTATGGGTTCCGGGCTCAACTTTTGCCTGAAATTCAGGTTCATTTTCTGCAATCGAAATTGGAAAATCAAAATGATTCGTTACCTCAATACCACCAACAGCATCTACCAAATCAATCATACCCTGCATATTAATCAGTGCATAATAGTCAATATCAATATCTAAAACCTTTTGAATGGTTGAAATAGCCAAGTCAGCACCACCCTCAGCATACGCTGAATTTAGTTTTGCTTCACCCGACCCCTCAATATCTGTCAAAAGGTCACGTTCCAAACTGGTCATAGTTGTTTTCTTAGTCTTAGGGTTCACTGTTACCAAAATCATGGTATCAGAGTTTCCTTCCCAGGTTTCCTTACGTTCTTTGGATCCTGTATCTACCCCCATCAAGAGAATAGTTATAGGCTTAGTCTGTTGAATAGCCTTACTATTCCCTGAAGTTGCTTTAGAAGCCCTAAACGTTTTTGACAATTCGCCTGTGGCGTAATTATAAGTTGTCGTTAGGTAAATACCAGCAGCTACTACTGTCGTTGCAAAAATCGCCAACAACATCAATAAAATTTTTCGTCCAAGTTTCATGTTTTTTCCTAATCTATGAGTTTAGCCATAAGGTAAACATCTAGAAATTCTCCATTTTTAGTTCTTGCACCACGTTTCTTAGTGCCTTCAATGTCAAATCCAAATTTTTGATAGAGATGAACCGCCCGTTTATTACGTGCTTGAACCGTCAACTCTAAGCGGCGGATAGTTGGTGTATGATCTGCCCAGTCAATCATTGTTTCCATAAGAAACTGGCCAACACCATTCCCCCAGTAGGGTTTAGAAACCGCAATAAATACGTCGCCAATATGACTGGTCTTAGTATCTTGATCAGAGGTAACATTACAAACACCAATGACCTCATGACCCAATTTCGCCACCAAACAAATCTCATTAAGCCTATGCTGATGACTTTCAATATAAGTGGCTAACTGTTCAGCACTCAGTATAGAACTTCTATCATCTTGTGCTAGAAAATCCGATTCCAAGGCTACAGTCTCTAGTAAACGAGCTAGAGAGGCAGCATCCTCTCTTTGAGCTTCCTCAATGACTAATTCTTGCTCAGCCATTTATCATTTCCTCCTGAATCTCCTTACTTCTAGGACCGAAAGATTCAAAAAGCAACTGACGTCCATCTCCATGATGAGATATCGAAATTAGGAGATAATCCCCTAACAGACTCTCATCTAGGAGCTCACCCCACTCGATGATTGTCACACCTTCACCATACAGAAAATCATCTAAATCAATAGAATCTGGATCATCACCAATGCGGTAGACATCTAAATGATAGAGTGGCAGTCGCCCCTCATACTCCCTTACAATAGTATAGGTTGGACTCTTTATCATCTGTGAAATATCCAAACCTTTGGCAATTCCCTTAGTCAAGGTCGTTTTGCCAGCTCCCAGATCCCCTGAGAGAACAATTATATCTCCAGAATCGAGCAGTCGACCTAGCTTTTGGCCGATACTAATCAATTCTTCTTCATTTTGACTGTAAATCATGTTTTCATTATATCAAAAAATAAAAATATGGACTAGAATCCACTGTAAAAATACAGTAGAAACTTATAAATATTGAATCATTTAAGTAAGAAGTTAAGATATGTATTTTAATCTTCAATTTATTTTAACCACATCAATCACTCATAGATTAGAAATCGTTTTGTAAAACTTACTATAGATTTGAAAGTTAATCAAAAAAACTCTCTCACATTCCCCAGATAAAATCGCAAAAGAAAAAGCCTGACAAATATACAGACTTTTAACTTTCAAGCTTTAGAACACAGCCATACTGATGAAGTTAAGGATAAACAAGATATCCAAAATCCACATAATAAAGTGGACATCCTTAGCTTGACCTTTGACGATTTTGACCAAAGTATAAGTAAGGAAACCAGCTGCGATACCATAGGTAATGCTATATGAGAATCCCATGAAAATAGAAGTGAAGAAGGCAGGAATAGCTTCAGACAAATCTTCCCAATCGACACTCTTAAGGTTAGAGAGCATCATAACACCTACAATAATAAGGATAGGCGCTGTGGCAGCATTAGGAACGATTGATACCACTGGACTAAAGAAACTAGAGATGGCAAAGAGTACAGCAACCACAAGAGCTGTCAAACCAGTACGTCCACCAGCACCAATACCTGCTGCAGATTCAACGTAAGTTGTAACATTTGAAGTCCCTGCAATGGCACCAATACTTGTACCAACAAGGTCAGAGTAAAGAGCACGGTCAAGAGCTTTTGATTCGTTGTTATCACCTGTTGAAGCAATGATACCAACCTTCTCACCAGTACCGATCAAGGTACCGATAGTATCGAAGATATCAGTCAATGAAAAGGCAAGAATAGCCATAAAGACACCAGGCAAACGAGAAACGTCTGCAAAGAGCGATCCCAATCCCTTAGATCCAAGCGCTGCACCAAAGACCTGACCAAGATCTTTAATAGATGATGTCAAGCTAGCTGCGTGCCAGTCAATGCTTCCAAGATCAACGACACCAGCAAAAATAGCAATGATAGTCGTTACAAGGATTGAAAGAAGAACACCACCACGAATACCTTTAACAATAAAGAAAATCGCAATCGCAAGACCAATCAAGCCTACAATTACAGTTGGGTTATTGAAAGCAACCAAACCTGGTGTAGCTGACGATGAAGCTGTAATTGAAGCCTTGGCCATATCAGCACCTTTACCTGCTACAGTGTAGGTATGTGGATTAATTGAGAATTTCAAGAAACCAGCATTTTTAATCCCAACATAGGCAAGGAAAACACCGATACCTGCTGAAATAGCAGATTTGAGGGCTGTTGGAATAGACTCAATAATCATCTTACGTACTTTAGTTACTGTGATGATCAATGAAATAACACCACATAGAAAGACCATTGCTAAGGCCTCTTGCCAAGTGTAACCCAAAGAAAAGACCACTGTGTAGGTGAAGAAGGCATTAAGCCCCATACCAGGCGCTTGAGCGTATGGTAGGTTGGCATAAAAGGCCATCATCAATGTCCCTGCAACCGCACCAATAATTGTTGCTAAGAAAACACCTTGTGCAGGCATTCCTGTTTGGGCCAACATCGCTGGGTTAACAAAGAGGATGTAAGACATGGCAAAGAAAGTTGTCAATCCGGCAGTCACTTCTGTACGGACGTCAGTACCATGTTCTTTCAATTTGAAAAACTTTTCCATGAAAGTTTAGACTCCTTAATAAAAAATATTGTCAAAATCCGAATAATTTCGGAACATTCTCACGTAGAATGCAACATTACTATTCTACATGAAATTATTTGACGGTGCAAGGTTTATTTCCTGAGACTTTTCTTATGAAAAACCGAACGTTCTTAGAAAGCTCTTTCTTAATCACCAACAAAGGACAGATTTTTGCTATAATAGGAACATGACAAAAAAATTGATTGCACTAGATCTTGATGGAACGCTCTTGCGCCCAGATGGAACTATTTCAGAATTTACACAAAAAACGATTAAAGACGTACAAAACAAAGGACACCAAGTCGTTATTGCTACAGGTCGTCCTTATCGTATGGCTATTGACCATTACAAAACGCTAGGGTTAGAAACACCACTCATCACTTTTAACGGCTCCTTGACCAATCTTCCAGACCAAGACTGGGCTTATGAGCATTCGGTTAAATTAGATAAGAAATATCTGATTAGCCTCTTACAACGCCATGATGAATTAGAGATGGATTTTCTGGCTAGTGAATATCGAAAACACTTCTATATCACTATGAATCACCCAGAGCGCATCCAACCACAACTCTTTGGTGTTGATAAAATTATTGAGGCTATGCGTTTAGAACCAACTAAAATCACGCGCAACCCTAACGCTCTCCTTATGCAAACTCGTCATGATGATAAGTACCAACTTGCCGATGACATCAAGAAGGACTTCAAGGAAGAAATTGAAGTTGATTCTTGGGGTGGCCCACTTAATATTTTGGAATTTTCGCCTAAAGGTATTAACAAGGCCTACGCCCTGAACTACTTACTTAAGGCCATGCGTAAATCAACGGATGATTTGATTGCTTTTGGTGACGAACACAACGACACAGAGATGTTGGAGCTTGCTAAAACTGGTTATGCCATGAAAAATGCTAGCTCTGTTCTTCTCCCCCACGCTAACGAACAAATTGAGTGGACTAATGAAGAGGATGGCGTTGCTCGCAAACTCCAGGAACTCTTTTTATAAATAACAAAAGACACCGAAAATTTCTTCGGTGTTTTTTCTTATGATTAAGGTAAAATAGCCACTGCACGCACTGGGGAACCTGTCGCCTTGTCCCAGTGAGGAAATGCAATCGAAATCAAAGCACCAACAGCTGGAACTTGATCCAATTGATTCAAGACTTCTACCTGATAAATATTTTGTTCCAAGAGGTAGTATTCGTTAACCAAGCCATGTTCTGCTGCTGGAATACCAGCATCTGTATCAAAAGTCTCATGACCGACAGCCTTAACATGGCGTTCATGAATCAAGAATTCTAGAGCTTCGTGGCTCCAACCTGGACTTTGTTGAACCCCATTTTCATCAAGGTTGCGCATAGCATCTTGATCTGGCCAACGCTTCGACCAATCACTACGAAAAGCGACAAAGGCCCCTTCAGTAATTTTTCCATGCTCTGCTTCAAAGTCTAAGATATCTTGTTTGCTCAAGATAAAGTTTGGATTCGCAGCAACTTCTTTAGACTTGTCGATAACATAGAGTGGTAAAAGAAGATCTTTGAGAGCAATCTCATCCAACCAACGACCACCTTCTACAAAGTGAATCGGTGCATCAATATGCGTTCCGTATTGACCAACTACTGTAAATTTTTGAACATGGAAACCATCTTTTAATGTGAAAAGGTCTTCTTGTTTCAAAGCTGGGAGAGCTGGAAAGTGTGGACTTTCCGCATTAATTTTGTGGGTCAAGTCAACCCATTTCTTAGATTGCAATTCATTATAAATACTTAGTAAATCTGACATAAGGAGGTCCTCTTTTCTTATAGATTTAACCTTAAATAGTTAATTGAAGAAATTATAGCAGCCATTACTAGCTATTACAAGCATTTATCTCATTTTTTCTTAATCCCATTTCTTCTAGTTAGATATAGCTTCAAACTATATCTAACTCTTTTTGTCTGAAAAGAAAGTATATTTGCGATAATTTGATATTTTTTTCAATTTTATGACACTTTTGTTACGAAAAGCATTGACAAATCTATGATAACGTTTTACAATTAGATTGTTCTAATTTTCGAGGGACTAAAAAAATATTGTTGTCATTTTCATATCATGAATGATAATACCAATAATCATTTTTCTATTCCTAAGAAGCAATATATAAAAGGAGGAAGAACACTAATGGGTATCGGTATTATTATTGCTAGCCATGGTAAATTCGCTGAAGGTATTCACCAATCAGGTTCTATGATTTTTGGTGAACAAGAGAAAGTTCAAGTGGTTACTTTCATGCCAAATGAAGGTCCAGACGACTTGTACGCTCACTTCAAAGATGCCATCGCTCAATTTGACGCTGACGACGAAATTCTTGTCCTTGCAGACCTTTGGTCTGGATCACCATTTAACCAGGCAAGCCGAATTAAGGAAGAAAATCCTGATCGCAAGATGGTTATCGTGACAGGACTCAACTTACCAATGCTTATCCAAGCATATACGGAACGTATGGTAGCTCCTGATGCTGGGGTTGAAGAGATTGTCGCTAACATTTATAAGGAAACAAAAGAAGGCGTTAAAGTCCTTCCAGAAGGCCTTATTCCTGAAGAAGACACTAAACCAGCAGACGCTAAACCTTCTATTCCTAAGGGTACCATTCCTGAAGGAACAGTACTTGGTGATGGAAAAATCAAATACGTTTTGGCTCGTGTTGACACACGTCTCCTCCACGGTCAGGTTGCGACTGGTTGGACTCACTCAACTCACCCAGACCGTATCATCGTTGTTTCAGACACTGTTTGTCATGATAAACTTCGTACAAACATGATTAAACAAGCCGCTCCATCTGGTGTTCAAGTTCACGTTATCCCAATTAAAAACATGGTTAAAGCAAACAATGACCCACGTTTTGGTGATACACGTGCTATGCTTCTCTTTGAATCTGTTGAAGATGCTCTTGCTGCTGTTAAAGCAGGTGTTGATGTTAAAGAAATCAACCTTGGTTCTTCAGCTTATAAAGAAGGAAAAGTCAACGTTACTAAAGCTCTTTCATTTGACCAAACAGATGTGGATGCTATCAAAGAGTTGCAATCATTGGGTGTCAAATTTGACGTTCGTGGGGTACCAAGTGATAGCCCAGCAAACGTTGATGCCTTGATTAAGTCAGCTGAAACTAAATTAGCAGAGAAGAAATAATTTTGGAGGATGCATAAATGAGTTTAGTACAAATTATTTTAGTCGTAATTGTTGCTTTCATCATCGGTTGTAGCTCAGTTAACGACCAAATCGAAACATACCAGCCAGTTGTGGCTTGTTCCCTTATCGGTCTTGTTACTGGTCATCTCGAACTCGGCGTAATGTTGGGTGGTAGCTTACAGTTGATCACTATGGGATGGGCTAACGTTGGTGCTGCCATGGCACCAGATGCCTCACTTGCCGCTGTTGCTTCTACAATTATCCTTATCTTGGGTGGTCAAGGAACTAAAGGAATTGGTCCTGCCATCGCCCTTGCGGTGCCTTTGGCTGTTGCCGGTCTTGCCTTAACAATGGTTGTCCGTACAGCAACTGTCTTCATCGCTCATATTATGGATAGCCGTGCAGAAGCTGCTGATATCGCTGGTGTTGAAAGATGGCACTTTATCGGTATGGCCCTTCAAGGTCTCCGTGTTGCTATCCCTGCCCTCCTCTTGCTCTTGATTCCTGCGCACCTTGTACAATCTGGTCTTGAATCTATGCCTGAATGGTTAACATCAGGTATGACAATCGGTGGTGGTATGGTTGTAGCCGTTGGTTATGCCATGGTTATCAACATGATGTCTAGTCGCGAAGTTTGGCCATTCTTCTTCCTTGGTTTTGCTTTGGCTGCCCTCAAAGAATTGACCTTGATTAGCTTGGGTATCATCGGTCTCTGCCTTGCCGTTATGTACCTTGCACTTGAAGCTAGTGGTTCAAATGGTTCTTCAAATGATGGAGGATCAGGTGATCCCCTCGGTGAAATTCTGGAAGACTTTTAATTAGGAGGAAAGAAAATGGCTGATTCAAAAATTAAATTAACAAAAGCAGATCGTTTCAAAGCTTTCTTGCGCTCATACTTCCTTTTAGCTTCATTCAACTATGAACGTATGCAAAATGGTGGTGTGGCTTACACTCTTATCCCAGCAATCAAAAAACTTTATCAATCAAAAGAAGACCGAGCTGCGGCTCTTAAACGCCACTTGGAATTCTTCAATACACAACCTTTCATGGCTAACCCAATCTTTGGGGTTACACTTGCTTTGGAAGAAGAACGTGCCAACGGTGCGGACATCGATGATGCCGCTATCTCAGGGGTTAAGGTTGGTATGATGGGACCTCTTGCAGGTGCCGGTGACCCTCTCTTCTGGTTTACCCTTCGTCCGATCTTCCTTTCACTAGGAGCAGGTTTGGCAGTTTCAGGTAACGTCCTAGGCCCAATCGTCTTCTTCGTTCTTTGGAACGTTATGGTTGCCGCTGTTAAATGGTACACTCAAGAGTTCGGTTATAGAGCTGGCGCTGCGATTACAGACGACGTGTCTGGTAACCTTCTTCAACAAGTAACTCGTGGCGCATCAATGATGGGGATGTTCGTTATCGGTTCTCTTATCCAACGTTGGGTAAGCATTACCTTCACACCAGTTGTCTCTACTGTTAAACAACAAGAAGGAGCTTATATCGATTGGGATAAACTTCCAAAAGGTATTGCCGGTGTTAAAGCAGCCTTCCTAGAACAAGCTGCTGGTAAATCACTCGAAGCCAACAAGGTGACAACCTTGCAAGATAACTTGAACCAATTGATTCCTGGTCTTGCTGCCCTTGGTTTGACTTTCCTCTGTATGTACCTTCTTAAGAGAAAAGTTTCTCCAATCGTTATCATTTTGGGTATCTTTGTTCTAGCTATTGTGCTCCACATTATTGGTCTACTCTAATCGGAGCAAGGTATGGTTAAATCGCTCAATACCGAAATGGCTCACACAACTAAGGGAACTTGGTTTCGTGAAGGACCTATTTACGGAAATATCATGGTCGGTGATAAGGCCTTCGAATTTTACAATGATACGAAGTTACAAGACTACGTTCAAATTCCTTGGGATGAAGTCACTTATGTGATTGCCGATGTCTACTTCGGTGGTAAGTTCATCCCACGCTTTGAAATCCGTACTAAGCAAAATGGACGTTTCCGTTTTGCCAGTCGAAAAAGCCGAATAACTTTGAAAGAAATTCAAAAAAGAATTCCTCGAGAAAGTTTAAGAAAAGCACCTAGCTTTATCGCTGTCCTCAAACAAGGATTTAAAAATCTTTTCCGACTCATTGTCAAGAAGAAATAATCTCCGAATATTATAAAAAGATTGTCTAATCTAATGGTTGGGCAATCTTTTTATAATATTTTGCTCATTTTTGAAAGAAATTGACTTCTTTTGAAATTTTTTCTCACTAGCTATTGACATCTGCGTGAAAGCGTTTTACAATATAATTGTTCTTGATTTCTTATGTTTAAAAAGATTGAGAGACGCTTTTTTTAGCGTCTTGATAAAAATCGGAGATAGTCTTTTTAAGCCTAGGAAAAAATAATTTATAAGGAGGAGAACACGAATGGGTATCGGTATTATTATTGCCAGCCATGGTAAGTTCGCTGAAGGAATCCACCAATCAGGCTCTATGATTTTTGGAGACCAAGAGAAAGTTCAAGTCGTAACTTTCATGCCAAGTGAAGGTCCTGATGATTTGTACGCTCACTTCAACGACGCCATTGCACAATTCGATGCTGATGATGAAATTCTTGTTTTGGCTGACCTTTGGTCTGGTTCACCATTTAACCAAGCTAGCCGAATTGCTGGAGAAAATCCAGATCGCAAGATTGCTATCATCACAGGACTTAACTTGCCAATGCTAATCCAAGCATACACTGAACGTATGATGGATGCTAACGCTACTGCAGAGCAAGTTGCTGCTAATATCATCAAGGAAGCTAAGGGTGGTATCAAGGCACTTCCAGAGGAGCTTAATCCAGCTGAGGAAACAACAGCAGCTCCTGTAGAAGCTGCTGCACCTCAAGGAGCTATCCCAGAAGGGACAGTTATCGGAGATGGTAAACTCAAGATTAACTTGGCACGTTTGGACACACGTCTCTTGCATGGTCAGGTAGCAACTAACTGGACACCTGCTTCTAAAGCAGACCGTATCATTGTTGCTTCAGACGATGTTGCTAAAGATGAGCTTCGTAAAGAATTGATCAAACAAGCAGCACCAAATGGGGTTAAAGCAAACGTTGTTCCAATTCAAAAATTGATTGATGCTTCTAAGGACCCTCGCTTTGGTAACACACACGCGCTTATCTTGTTCGAAACTGTTCAAGACGCACTTCGTGCTATCGAAGGTGGCGTGCCAATCAAAGAACTTAACGTTGGTTCTATGGCTCACTCAACTGGTAAAACAATGGTTAACAACGTTTTGTCTATGGACAAAGACGATGTTGCTTGCTTCGAAAAATTGCGTGACCTTGGCGTTGAATTCGACGTCCGTAAGGTACCAAATGATTCTAAGAAAGATTTGTTCGACCTTATCAAAAAAGCTAACGTTCAATAACCTTCATTCGGATAAATTAGTTGATAATCTCAGCTAATCACAACTCAATAGAAAAGGAATTATTACCATGTCAGATATGTCAATTATTTCTGCAATTTTGGTCGTAGTTGTTGCCTTCCTTGCTGGTCTTGAAGGTATCCTTGACCAATTCCAATTCCACCAACCACTTGTTGCATGTACCCTCATCGGTGCTGCTACAGGTAACCTCACTGCAGGTATCATGCTTGGTGGTTCTCTTCAAATGATTGCCCTTGCTTGGGCTAATATCGGTGCCGCTGTCGCTCCTGACGCTGCCCTTGCCTCTGTTGCTGCTGCCATCATTTTGGTTAAAGGTGGCAACTTCACTCAAGAAGGTATCGGTGTTGCGACTGCAACAGCTATACCACTTGCAGTTGCCGGTCTCTTCTTAACTATGCTTGTTCGTACAGCTTCTGTTGCCCTTGTTCACACTGCTGATAAGGCTGCAGAAAACGGAAACATCGCTGGTGTTGAACGTGCACACTACCTCGCTCTCCTTCTTCAAGGTTTGCGTATTGCGGTTCCAGCAGCCCTTCTTCTTGCTATCCCAGCTCAATCTGTTCAACATGCCCTTAACTTGATGCCTGGCTGGCTCAACCATGGTATGGTTGTCGGTGGTGGTATGGTCGTAGCCGTTGGTTACGCCATGGTTATCAACATGATGGCAACTCGTGAAGTTTGGCCATTCTTTGCCATTGGTTTTGCGCTTGCAGCTATTAGTCAATTGACTCTTATCGCTCTTGGTGCAATCGGTGTCGCTATCGCCTTCGTTTACCTCAACCTTTCTAAACAAGGTGGCGGAAATGGTGGCGGAACTTCATCTGGTTCAGGCGACCCAATCGGCGATATCTTGGAAGACTACTAGGAAGGGGTGCTCTCATGGCTGAAAAAATTCAATTATCTCAAGCAGATCGTAAAAAGGTTTGGTGGCGCTCACAATTCTTGCAAGGTTCATGGAACTATGAACGTATGCAAAACTTGGGTTGGGCTTACTCACTCATTCCTGCTATCAAAAAACTTTATACTAACAAAGAAGACCAAGCCGCAGCTCTTAAACGTCACTTGGAATTCTTCAACACTCACCCTTACGTAGCTGCTCCTATCATGGGGGTTACATTGGCTCTTGAGGAAGAAAAAGCCAATGGTACTGAAATCGAAGATGCCGCTATCCAAGGGGTTAAAATCGGTATGATGGGACCACTTGCCGGTATCGGTGACCCTGTCTTCTGGTTCACAGTTCGTCCAATCCTTGGTGCCCTTGGTGCATCATTGGCACAAGCTGGTAACATCGCTGGTCCACTTATCTTCTTCATCGGTTGGAACCTTATCCGTATGGCCTTCTTGTGGTACACTCAAGAACTTGGTTACAAAGCAGGTTCAGAAATCACTAAAGACATGTCTGGTGGTATCTTGAAAGATATTACTAAAGGGGCATCAATCCTTGGTATGTTCATCTTGGCTGTCCTCGTTGAACGTTGGGTTTCAATCAACTTCATCGTAAATCTTCCAGGTAAAGTTATGTCTAAGGGTGCCTATATCGAGTGGCCAAAAGGAAATGTTACTGGTGACCAACTCAAGACTATCCTTGGTCAAGTCAACGATAAACTTAGCTTTGACAAGATTCAAGTTGATACCCTCCAAAAACAATTGGATTCTTTGATTCCAGGTTTGATGGGACTTCTCCTTACTTTTGCATGTATGTGGTTGCTTAAGAAGAAAGTTTCACCAATCACAATCATCATCGGACTCTTTGTAGTTGGTATCATTGCAAGCTTCTTCGGAATCATGTAAAAAGAGTAAGAGTTTAGCCAAGCTGAACTCTTTTCTTATGCTATAATAAAAGTACTACAATCGAAAAGCGAGATAGATATGGCACAATCATTAAACAAAACAGTTGAACTGCATACAACGGGTGTTTCTTACATGGCTATCGGAGGAAAGGTCGGTAAATTTCTAATTGGAGATGTGGCTCTTGAATTCTACCCAGATGTCAATGTCGAGCAATACATTCAAATTCCATGGACCAGCATCACTCAAATTGGTGCTAATGTATCAGGAAAGAGAATTAGCCGTCACTTTGAAGTGTTGACAGACAAGAGCAAATTCCTCTTTGCCTCTAAAGATTCTGGGAAGATTCTAAAGATTGCTAGGGAACACCTTGGCAATGAAAAAGTCGTCAAGCTACCAACTCTCATTCAAACTATTGGGGCTCGACTCAAAGGTTTATTTGCCAAAAAATCATAATTTTTGTATAATATAACAGACGGATAAGTACTAGCTAGACCCTTACAGAAAGCCTGCGGTTGCTGCGAGCAGGTAGGGTTAACCTACGAAATTCTACCGTTTCTAATAATTAAAAACATAAACAAGTGCACTCCTGTGAAGTTGGATGGAACCGTGGCCTATGTCACTCCAACACTTTCACTGGAGTGTTTTACTTTTTGGAGGAACTTATGTTAGATGTAAAACGTATTCGTAACGACTTCGATGCCCTTGCCGAAAAATTGGCTACACGTGGTGTCGCTGCTGAAACTTTAAATGAACTTAAAGAGCTTGATGTTAAACGTCGTGAACTTCTTATCAAATCTGAAGAACTCAAAGCTCAACGTAACATTGCTTCAGATGGTATCGCTCAAGCTAAGCGTAACAAAGAAGATGCTTCCGAACAAATCGCAGCAATGCAAAAAGTCTCTGCAGAAATTAAGGAAATTGATGCCGAACTTGCTGCTATCGATGAAAAGCTTAATGCCATCGTTGTGACACTTCCAAACACACCAAATGACTCTGTTCCTGTAGGCGCTGACGAAGATGAAAACGTAGAAGTTCGTCGTTGGGGAACACCTCGTGAATTTGATTTTGAAGTTAAAGCACACTGGGATCTTGGGGAAGACCTTGGTATCCTAGATTGGGAACGTGGTGCTAAAGTCACTGGTTCTCGTTTCCTTTTCTACAAAGGCCTTGGAGCAAAATTGGAACGTGCAATCTACAACTTCATGTTGGATGAGCACGCTAAAGAAGGTTACACTGAGATGATCACACCTTACATGGTTAACCACGACTCAATGTTCGGTACTGGTCAATATCCAAAATTCAAGGAAGATACTTTCGAGCTTGACGGTACTGACTATGTCCTTATCCCAACAGCCGAAGTTCCTTTGACAAACTACTACCGTGGTGAAATCCTTGATGGTAAAGAATTGCCAATCTACTTCACAGCTATGAGCCCTTCATTCCGTTCAGAAGCTGGTTCAGCTGGTCGTGATACACGTGGTTTGATTCGTCTTCACCAATTCCACAAGGTTGAAATGGTCAAATTCTCAAAACCTGAAAACTCTTATGATGAATTGGAAAAAATGGTAGTTAACGCTGAAAACATTCTTCAAAAACTTAACTTGCCATACCGTGTCATCACTTTGTGTACTGGCGATATGGGATTCTCAGCTGCGAAAACTTACGACTTGGAAGTTTGGATTCCAGCACAAAACACTTACCGCGAAATTTCTTCATGTTCAAACACAGAAGATTTCCAAGCCCGTCGTGCACAAATCCGTTACCGTGACGAAGCCGATGGTAAAGTAAAACTTCTTCACACTCTTAACGGTTCAGGACTTGCTGTTGGACGTACAGTAGCCGCTATCCTTGAAAACTACCAAAACGAAGATGGTTCAGTAACTATCCCTGAAGTTCTTCGTCCTTACATGGGCGGTGCTGAAGTGATTGCACCAAAATAAATAAACGAGGCTGGGACAATTGTTCCAACCTCATTTTTATTTTACTTTATACCAATGATGCAGCAGTCAACTGAGCTTTTCGTCCACTTTCCGACTCGGGAGAACCCAAGTTAAGCTTGTGGACCCGATATTACGAAATGGATACTTTTAGGTACTAATTTAAACTTCTTAATCAAAAAAAGAACCTAACTCTAGGTAATAAGTTAGGTTCCTAGTATACTTTTTGGGGTATAAGTCTTAAATTTCGGAGTATTACGTTTGATAATACCTGATAAAAACGCCAGTAAAATAAATTATCATTTTAAAAACGATAGTAACATAAGGGAAATTTCATATATACAGAACAATAGAAAAGCTACAAGACAAATTATCTTTACCCTACCACTTTTACTCTTTTTAGCTATAATCGGTAACACTCCCACAAAGAATAAGAATGTATAATAATCTAACTGATGCATTATTCCCCCTTTTATTTTAATGCCTGTAAATCTACATATTCAAAGTTATCAAATGCTAACATATGAAGATTATTTTTTGTACACAGTGTGTTCTTTACTCTTTCCTTTTGTTCTTTCGAACGACATTATATTAGCACTTACAATTTGTTTTTTCAAGCTCTTTTCAAACTTCAGCCTTCCAAATCAATAGCTTTCTGCATATCAATAAGGAATAATCCTTGTGTATGTACTCTCCTCGTTTACACTATTATTACAATAACTCATTTGTGTCATGGCAACTATCATAATAGGGCATTAATAGTTGAAAACCTTCCAAGAGTTGATTTAGCAAGTCAGACTTAGCCAAGCTATCTGTCACAGGGACATCATATTTGACCAACACCTTACGAACACGACCATCTCTAACTGCTTCTTTAAGCATCTGACGATTTTCTTCAGTTCCTTCCACACGATGACTGACACCATTTTCCTGGGCAAAATAGTATAGAGAGGGTGCAATCGGTAAGTCTAGAACCTTATGTTGCTTAGCTAAAGTAGTATCTGATTTTTTACGTTCGACAAAGCTAACTTCTACTGAAATCCCCCATTTTTCAGGCTGACCATAAAGTCGAATCGCCATGGCAACATCGTCTAAACTATCCTCAGGGGCCCTGTAATAGCACCAAAAGTGTGGCCGGCATATTTGTGCTTGATTAGCCCAATTACTGACACGATCCATCTTAAAGGGTGCCAAACGCTCCTCTAAAAGTTTTGCTAAAGTCTGCATCTCCTTACGAGCTGCTTGACCAAGTGCCTTGAGGTCTTCCATCTCTTCCTGATGTGGGCCCGCTTTTTCAGGTTTGATATACTTAACTCCCTGTTTTGACAAATAAGCTTGAACATTTTCTAACATCGTTTTCTCCTTACAATGATAAAAGACCAACCCATAAAGATTCTATTCTGGTTGGTCTCTTTTTTATTTACGTTTACGAGCAATCAAATGAATTGGTGTTCCCTCAAAACCAAAGGCTTGACGAATTTGATTTTCCAAGAAACGCATGTATGAGAAGTGCATAAGCTCTTCTTCATTGACAAAGATAACAAATGTTGGTGGTTTAACCGAAACTTGTGTGCCGTAGAAAATCTTAAGGCGTTTTCCTTTGTCAGTTGGTGTTGGGTTGATGGCAATGGCATCCATGATAACATCATTCAAGACAGCTGATGAAATACGACGATTTTGACTCTCACTGATGCGTTTAATCATCTCTGGCAACTTGTTAAGACGTTGTTTCGTCTCAGCCGATACAAAGATAATTGGTGCATAGCTCAAAAATTGGAACTGATCACGGATATCTGCTTCCCAGTTAGCAACGGTATGATTGTCTTTCTTAATCGTATCCCATTTGTTAACTACGATGATAATCCCTTTACCAGCTTCATGGGCAAAACCAGCAATACGCTTATCATACTCACGGATACCTTCTTCGGCATTGATAACCATAAGGACGATATCAGAACGGTCAATGGCACGCATTGAACGCATGACAGAGTATTTCTCCGTATTTTCATAAACCTTACCAGATTTACGCATACCAGCGGTGTCAATCATGGTATACTCTTGACCTTCACTGTCCACAAAGTTTGTATCAATGGCATCTCGAGTCGTACCAGCAATCGGGCTGGCAATCACTCGGTCCTCACCCAAAATGGCGTTAATCAAGCTTGATTTTCCGACGTTTGGACGTCCAATCAAACTAAAACGAATGATATCTGGATTTTCTTCTTCAACTTCTGTTGGAAGATTTTCGACGATAGCATCGAGAACATCCCCTGTACCGATACCGTGAACAGATGAAACTGGATAAGGATCACCAAGACCTAGAGAATAAAAATCATAGATATCTGCACGCATCTCAGGGTTATCCACTTTATTTACCGCCAAGATAACTGGCTTGTTGGTCTTATAGAGAATACGAGCAACGTACTCGTCCGCATCTGTCACGCCTTCCTTACCGGAAACGACAAAGACAATAACGTCAGCTTCAGTCATGGCAATGTCAGCTTGGTGCTTAATTTGTTCCATAAATGGTGCATCGACATCATCGATACCACCAGTATCAATTAAACTAAACTGACGGTTAAGCCATTCAGCAGAGGTATAAATACGGTCACGTGTTACCCCTTCAACGTCTTCGACGATAGAGATACGTTCACCCGCAATTCGGTTAAATAGGGTCGATTTCCCAACGTTTGGGCGACCCACGATAGCAACTGTAGGTAATGTCATATGTTTAAGTCCCTGATTAAATAGGGATTCCTTTCTTCAATTAGCAGTCTCACTTCCACCAAGGAAAGCAAACTCTCTTATTCTTTATCATTATTAGGATCACCCTAACGGCGATTAACACCCTTCAAGTGAACCTCTTTGGCAAGAAAACGGATACGCTCCATCACACGTTTGGCCTGCCAAGTCTCGTCTCCTTGACGTCCATTGGATAGCTTCGCTTCTAAATCCGCAAAACTATAGTTAGACGTAAAGAAGGTAGGCAGCTCCTCAATCATGCGATGCTGGAGGATAACTTGCAAAACATCATCCCTAATCCAAGAAGAGAATTGCTCTGCACCGATATCATCTAGAACCAAAACTTCCGCCTGTTTGACAGCATCAATTTGTTCCTTGACAGAACCGTCCTTGATTCCATTTTTTACATCAATAGTAAATGATGGGTAATGAATAATGGTCGTCGCAACCTTCTTGGTCTCGGAAAGTTCATGAGCCATAGCAGCCAACATGAAGGATTTTCCAACCCCCATGTCTCCGTAGATGTAGAGGCCTTTCTGATCCGGACTAGGGTAATTCGCCACAAAATCCACAAGACTCTCAAAGGTATCAACACGAGCCACATCATCTAGAGCAATGTCCGCAAAGGTAATCTTACGATAAGACTGAGGCAGACTCACCAAATTAATCCGTTTAGCAATAGCCTGTTGTTCTTGTTGCTCTTTGAGCTGACGCGTCTCCTTATAGGTTACATCAGCGTAGCCTTCATTCATGGTCAGAATCGGTTCATACCCCTTGGCAATATACGAGGCATCACCTTCTTTGACCTTACGGCATTCCACCAGGAATTGATTAAACTTAGGAAGACTACGCTTGATTTCATCCTGGCTTAGGCTATGCTCTTGAATAAAGCTAGCCACTCTTGGATCTGCTAAAATTTGCTTCGTTAAATCTGTTGCATTGCCAGACCCATGATGCCCTGTTCGGTTTAGGGTTTGTCCAACTCTTTCCATAGGCTACTCCTTTCCTTTTTCTAGTTTTGCCAAAGCTCGACGTCTAATTTCATCCAACTTGGCCTGATCAGCCTGACTGGTTTGATTATCATAATCTGGATTACTCCAGCTCGGCACATTTGTTTTCTTCTTAGAATCAGCTTTTGCTTGCTGTGATTTCTTGTCATAACCACTACGCAAAGCTAAAAGCCCCTGTTCAGCAGTGACGATGTTCTTAAAGGCAAAATCGTTGGCAAGTTTAGAGATATACTCTCGATTCACATTCGTCGAACGTGTCCGTCCCAAACTGTAGGCAACCATGAGGTTAATGACCTCATCCATAAAGCCTCTTTGTGCCAAATCCGTGAGAATCTGCTTCTCAGAATTAGTCACAGTCCCGCTTGGGCCTTTAGCACTTTGCAAGTAATCTATAGGCTTTTCGGACCTAACCGCTTTAAGAATCTTTTTCTCCGTCTCCGTCAAAGCAGAATCACCACCCAATGTTTGAGCTTGAGCCTGTTCTAATTGCACCTGCATACGCTTGACAATAATCTGGTGGTTCACGGCTGTCTTTTTCGCTAAGAGATAGGTATCATACCAGTTCATGCCATGAGTTTCAGACAATTTATAGATTTCTGGCACATCTGTCTTTTCATCTGTAAATACAAGACCATCAGCCTGCATACGATTCCTGAAACTGCTTAAATCAAATGAATTTTTGGGCTTGATTTCAGACACAGACTTTTGAGCCAAACGCTCATCGGTAAAGACATCCGAAAAACGTTTAGATAAATCTTGCAAGCCTTGTAGACCTGCCGGTTTCAAAGCATCTACTGCTGGTTCACTAATCTTTTGCTCGAGAAGCGAACTATAAACAGCATGTTTTAGAAACTGCTCAATTGATAAGGGAGACTTAAGCTCTATAACATAAAACCCTTGAGGTGAGTGGTAAAAGGCCAAGAGATCTACTGCTGTCAGAACCGCCAGTGCTTCCTGAAGGGGCTGCATTCCAAAGTTAAGATGGTTCAGAATAGCCGCAAACTTATGGCGGTGATTACCATTGTCATAAAAAGCCACGAAATACTGGTAGAGAGCGTATCCCTCACCCCCAATAATGGGATAGTAGCAACGCATCAGACTTGCCTGATCGGGAACGATAACCTGATTGCCAACATAGACAAATTCTTCAATAGGTCTCATTTTTTAGACTCTTTTTTCGCACGTACAGTTTTGGTGATTTCTTGAAGCAACTCTTCAATCTCATCAACATCTTTGAAAGAACGGTAGACACTGGCAAAACGTACATAAGTAATTTCATCAAGGTCAGCAAGTTCTTTCATCACTAAATTCCCAATGACATCACTATCAACCTCTCCATCATGGTTACGGCGAATGTTTTGCTCAATACGGGTGATGGCATTTTCGATATCCTCACTAGAAACCGGACGCTTCTGAGCACTCATCAAGATACCATTGAAAATCTTATCGCGAGAGAATTGTTCACGAGTACCGTCTTTTTTGACAACCAAAAGTGGAACTTCCTCCACACGCTCAAATGTTGTAAAACGAGCATGACAAGAATCACACTCACGACGACGACGAATGGTATTCCCATCCTCTGCCTGACGGCTATCGATAACACTAGATTTATTATGTTGACATTTTGGACAACGCATGCACTTCACCACCAATCTTTGAAATTCGGTACTCTATTTTACCATAAAAACACATAAAAAGCACGCCCTAAACGAGGCGTGCTCATGACCATGAATCACTCTAAGTCTCTTATAAATTGATTTAAAGCTCAAGTTGAGGTGTCGTCGTTTCTCCATCTGCAAATGGAATGTAAAGGTCGAAACGTGTTCCAACACCAAGTTCAGAACTAACATCGATACGGCAACGATAAGCTTCCACAATTTGGTAAAGGATTGACAAACCAATACCAACACCAGATTGCGTTGTCGTACGATTACGTGCCTTATCTGAACGGTAGAAGCGCTCAAAGATATGCTCAATATCTTCTTTAGAGATCCCTTCACCATTATCTTGCACTTGCACCAACATTTCATCTTCCAGAGCCTTAATCGTAACCTGGATTTCCTTGTTAACAGGAGAATACTTGACCGCATTATCAATCAAAATCGTAATCGCCTGTTCAAAGTGTTGGCTGTAAATCTGTGCAGGGCGCTCTGAACTCTCAAAATCATTGAGATAGAATTGGTAATCTTCATGCAAGACACGGAAGTTACCAATAACCGTACGGATTGAAGAATTCAAATCACAAGTATCGTTTCTGTGATTTTCAAATGATCCTTTGACACGGATAGAATCCAACATATCATTAATCATAATCGTCATACGGTTGGCCTCGTGACTTGCAGCCTCAAGACTTTCTTCAAGAATCTCAGGGTCATTTTTACCCCAACGTTGCAAGAGGTCCATATGCCCCTTGATAACCGCAATCGGCGTACGCAATTCATGACTGACGTCACTCAAGAAACGCATCTGCATCTGATTATTTTCTTGGATTTTATCCATCATACGGTTAAAGTTAACCGCCAAATCACCAATTTCATCGTGACTTTCAATCTTAGAACGAAGTTCCAAATCACTTGGCGAATCGGTGATAACTCCCATCGTTTCGTGCAACTGTCTCATCGGACGAAGAATAGATGTCAAGACAACTACAGTTGCTGCGATAACTAGGACCGTCATCCCCACTTCTAGGAAAATCAATAAGAAAATCAAACGCTCTTTAAGAGCATAGTAGAATTCCAAATCATGGAAAATCTGGGCATAACCAACGATGGTCTTTTTATCTTTACCGTAGATTGGAACTTGTAGCAAGAAACCACGCTTCCCTTTATAGGAAACTGACTTCAATTTGTTTACCTCGGACATACCTGGAGGCGAATCTGTGTTCTCCTCAGAAGTAAAGATAAACGTTCCCTTTTTGTCATAAACAAAAACAGATTGGTTAGAATATAATTTGTTAGAAATCGCAACTTGACCATCCAAAGAGTGCTTTTCGGAAAGCACACCATTAATGATCGATGCATAGATATTTTTCGGCGAATAAAGGGCCGCTAAAAGCGGTTCTGGACTCAACTCTTCGTCGGAGTCCCAGTCCTTTTCGATATAAGTAACAACTTTTGAGATTGTAGTGTTTACATTTTGACGTTCACGTTGCAAAAGTAGCGTATTAGCTGAGAAAACAACAACCAGAGTGAACATCGACAATACAAGAAAGAAGACCACAGCAGTTGTCATGGTCAACTTTTTTCTAATGGTTACTTTACCAAATAATTTATCTTGTAATTTACTCATTTTTCACGGATAACGTAACCCATTCCTCGTACTGTTTGAATATATGATTCCTTACCTGGAACATCGATTTTTCCACGCAAGTAACGAATATAAACATCTACCACGTTTGTTTCGATGGCGTCATCATATTTCCAAACTTGAAGCAAGAGTTCCTCACGGGTCATCACTTGGTTCATATTGCTCAAAAGTGTGTTCAACAAATCAAACTCACGTTTTGTCAATGGAATTGCTTCATCACCACGAACAACTGTACGGTTTTGAACATCCAATTTCAAATCACGATAAGTTGATGCTTTTGCTGGTGCATTCTTAGCAGCTTCGATATCTTGGCGACGGAAGGTTGCACGGATACGTGCCAACAATTCTTCAATCGCAAATGGTTTTACAATATAGTCATCAGCACCGCGGTCCAAACCAGCAACAATGTCCATGATTGAATCGCGAGCTGTCATCATCATAATATAAGTATCTTTTTCTTGTTGGAGACGACGTGTTACTTCAAAACCGTCCATCTCAGGCAACATAAGGTCCAAGAGAATAAGATCGAAATCTTTCTCGAGTGCCATTTCAAGTCCTTCGCGTCCGTTGTCTGCTGTCACAACGTCGTATCCTTCGTGTTGAAGTTCAAGAGAGACAAAACGAGCAAGGTTTTTCTCATCTTCAACAATCAAAATGCGTTTGCTCATAATAAGTATTTACCACTTTCTTAAAATTTTTTGACTTCCATTTCCCTTAAAAAGTCTGTAGATTTACCCAATGAATAAATCCGAAAATTAACTTCTAATGATATAATAATATAGATTTTTAAAATTGTCAAACATTTTTAGTTTGTTTTTTTGAATTAATTTTCATCAAAAAGACCGTTCAATTGGGCAAAGGGATTACTTGCCTCTTTTTTCTCCTGTTGAAGAGCGGCAAAGTCCTCTTCTGACAAGACTTCCCAGTCATTCCCAGAGAGCGAAATTTGTCCTGATTCTTCCTCAGGTGTTAGTACTCTCAAAGGAATATTAAGAAGAATATTATCTAGAATACTCTCATCAAGATTAATGGTATCCCCATCCAAGATAAGAACTAGATTTTCTTCGACTAATTCTTTTTGAAGAGCAGCATCTGCCTCTTGTATAAAGGTTTCTGAAACCGGATAGTTAAAACTAAGGGTCACAGGTTCAAGTGAACGGCTAGATGGCAAGGTAATATCATAGCTAAGTTGATAATCCAAAAGGTACAAACCATTGTCATAGGCTACATGCCCACTTGCTTGAATCTGTTCAAGATTTAAAACTTGATCATAGCGTTCTTTAATAGACTCCAACAAAGAAGGTGCTTCGTTAAAGGCGAGCCCTTCTGGAGACTTTCTAACTTCTGAAAGATAAATCATTTTTAATCCTCAAATTAAATTTCCCCATAGGGATCTATTTTCAATCCACAAGACCATAATCCCCCACATTCACTTTTCATTAGAGAGCATGATTATGATTTTAGACTTAATTAGTATTATATCAAATTTTTAAGAAAAAATAACACCTTTAATATTACATATTTCTTAAACTTAGAACTTTTTTCAAAGCTAATGAGAAACTTACTCAGACCTAGTTTCCATCTGTCTTATAGCGTTAGATGAAAGCTCTTAATTATGGTAAAATAAGAGCATTGAAACTAGATAAAAGGAATATAAAATGACACCTGAAGATTTTTACAAGGCTTTGAAAGAACTAGGGTTCGATCTCAGCCAAAAACAAAAAGACCAATTCCAACGCTACTTTGAGCTCTTGGTAGAATGGAACGAAAAGATCAATCTTACTGCAATCACAGAAAGAGACGAGGTCTACCTCAAACATTTCTACGATTCCCTAGCTCCTGTTCTCCAAGGACATATTAAAAATCAGACTATTCGACTTCTCGATATCGGAGCTGGAGCTGGATTTCCAAGTCTCCCTATGAAAATCCTTTGTCCTGAACTTGATGTGACTATCATTGACTCTCTTAATAAACGCATCAATTTCCTTAATCTCTTGGCCGATGAACTTGAGCTCAGCGGTGTTCACTTCTATCATGGACGTGCAGAGGATTTTGGACAAGACAAGGGCTTCCGTGCTCAGTTTGATATTGTAACTGCCCGTGCTGTTGCACGCATGCAGGTTCTCTCAGAATTGACCATTCCTTTCTTGAAGGTTGGTGGACAACTTATTGCACTTAAAGCTGCAGCAGCTGACGAAGAGCTAGCCGATGCTAAAAATGCCTTGAACTTGCTTTTTGCCAAACCTATTCTCAATGAGAACTATAAATTGCCAAATGGGGATGGACGTAATATCACCATTGTCGATAAGAAAAAAGAAACCCCAAATAAGTACCCACGTCGTGCTGGGATGCCTAACAAGAAGCCGTTATAACATTTATCCAAGGATGCTTCTTGCTCCTTGGATTATTATTTATTCTTATGATAACTCGGAGGTTTTCATTGATAAATCGTCTTTCTGTCACGCAAAAGCTTGTGCTCAGCTTTGTCTTTGTCATTATAGTGGGGAGTATTTTACTTAGCCTTCCCATAAGCCATTATGCTAATAGTCCAGAAACAAGCTACCTAGATCATCTCTTCAATACTGTGTCAATGGTCTGTGTAACTGGACTTTCTGTTGTCCCGGTCAGTAAGGCATACAATGGTCTTGGTCAAATTCTCTCTATGTTTCTCATGCAGACGGGAGGACTTGGACTAGTCTCTCTTATAGCCTTTAGTACCTATACCCTTAAAAATAAATTAGGACTGAGCGATCAAGATCTCCTTCAATCCGCACTTAGTAGGGATAACCAAAAAGATTTGAAGGCTTATCTTTTTAAGGTCTATAAAATAACTTTTTCTATTGAAGCTTTAGCAGCACTAGTGATTATGACTGATTTTATTCCTCGCTTTGGACTTGGCCATGGCATCTTTAATAGTCTCTTTCTAGCTGTCTCGGCTTTTTGTAACGCTGGCTTTGATAACTTAGGAGCTAACAGTTTACAAGATTATGCGACCAATCCAACTATCAACCTCTCTGTGGCTTTTCTTATCATGTCTGGAAGCTTAGGTTTTGCAGTTTGGATTGATTTGATTCAAATGATTAGGCACTATTTTAAAGATCGTCCTAGAAACTGGAAATTAGCAAGTAGACCTTTCAGTAATCAAAGCCGTCTTGTGCTTATAAGTACAAGCTGTCTCCTCTTAGGCGGAACCCTACTTGCTTGGTTGCTGGAAATGGATAACACTAAAACCATTGGTACTCTCAATGTCTGGCAGCAACTTCTGGTAAGTTTCTTTCAGACTGTAACCATGCGTACCGCTGGTTTTGCGACTATTTCCTACACCAATGCTGATTTTTCTACAAATCTTCTTTTTATGATTCAGATGATTATTGGGGGTGGTCCTGGAGGAACTGCCGGTGGTATCAAGGTAACCACCGCCTCCATTATGTTTCTTCTTTTCAAGTCGGAGCTCTCTGGTAACTCCAGTGTTGTTTTCCGAAACCGTATTATCTCTAATAAAACTGTTATGCAAGCATTCACTGTTATCCTCTTCTTCCTAACAATGCTCTTCGTCGGCTATGTTATTTTGCTTGAGACTAACCCTACTCTTTCGCCACTAGCTCTACTTTTTGAGAGTGTCTCAGCCATTGGTACCGTTGGTGTGTCTATGGATTTGACTTCTAGTCTTAACACCATGGGACGTCTTGTTATCATGGCTCTGATGTTCATTGGTCGTGTCGGACCTATTACTGTTCTCTTGAGCTTGATGACAAAAAAAGAAAAACATGTCTCTTATGCCCCTACTGACATTTCAGTCGGCTAAACTATTTTATTAATCGACAATATTCTGAAAGGATTTTATATGAAAACACAAATTATTGGTGTCCTCGGTTTAGGAATTTTTGGACAAGCAATTGCAACTGAACTCTCCTCTTTTGGACAAGACGTCATTGCCTTGGGCAACAACTCTACAATAATTGATTCCCTTGCTGACCAGGTGACTAAGGCCGCTGTTGGTGACATTACTGACATTGACTTTCTACGTTCCGCTGGTATCGATACTTGCGATACGGTCATTATTGCAACCGGGGAACACTTAGAACCTTCTGCACTGGCGCTCCTGCATTGTAAAAAACTCGGCATTAAAAATATTATCGCCAAAGCTACGAATAACAATTATGAGGAAGTCCTTTACGGAATGGGGGCCAATTTGGTCATCACTCCTGAGCGTAGCACAGCAAAAAACTTGGCTTCAAATATACTCCGCTATAACATTTCAAGTGTTTTTCATTTAGAGGATGACGTGGCTTTAATTGAGTTGAAAATCCCTAAGGAATGGGCTGGAAAGCCCTTGCATACTTTAAATCTAAGACAAACTTATAACGTCAACGTTATTGGTTTTAGAGATGAGGAAAATGGTAGGTTAAACACCCGCTTTGACCCGATAAATAAACTCCCTAACGAAGGAATTATTCTAGTAGTCGCCGACGATCGAACACTCGAAAAATTTGATTATCTAGGCTATTTGAAATAACAAAAAACGCTCCAATCTCGTTCATCTGGACAAGACGGGAACGTTTTTTATTATGCTTAATGGCAGATTCTCTCTATGCTAAGAGCATTATCCCCATGGATTATAAAAACGACCATGATTGAAGAAGATTAATCCAATACTAATCCCCAATATAAGGATAGCTGATAGGATGACAAGGTAATCTTGTTTTATCAAAGATTTATGCACATACAAAGATGATAGATTCTTGAGCTAGCTATAGTCTTTGACTATGTTTTCTCTAAAAT